>OFDC01000070.1_pt1 | contig 128257 bp, 112 predicted proteins | sample 1520941 | NCBI WGS metagenome assembly OFDC01 (sample SAMEA94258168, study PRJEB24077) | hot springs metagenome | biome: Aquatic biome; feature: Water | place: India | collected 2012-12-06 | depth 5 m
GCGTCTCACTACGGATGAGAAGGTTTGGGGTTTGAATCCCTACGCGGTCACAAAATAGATTAAGTATTACTTACTTGTAATACAAAATTAGGTTCAGATTTTAGTATAAAGGCTGCGTAGCTCAACTGAATAGAGCGTCTCACTACGGATGAGAAGGTTTGGGGTTTGAATCCCTACGCGGTCACAAAAAATCAAAAGGTCTTCATTGAAGACCTTTTTTTGTTTACTATTAAATGGTTATTTCTTTGTTGTAAACTTTGCTAAATTGCCCTTTGCACCAATTGCCCAACAAGCGTCTTTAAAACAAGAAATTGTGTGAAATGAATAGTCATCTAATGCTTTCCAATTTTCTTCATCTTTTTCTAGAAGACTTGTTCCTGAAGTGCCAACCAAGATAATATTTCCATTAGGTAATCTTGATGCAGCCTCTTTCAAACCATAAGGTTGAGCCGATGGTAGAAACTTCCATGTTTGCCCACCATCATTTGTCAAGGCCACATTTTCATACTCAGCTTTATCGTTTTTATAATCACCACCAACCGCAATTCCCTGAACGTCACTCCAGAAATGTAACCCAAAAATTCCTGCAGTTTGGCCTTTCTTAAATGGTGTTTCAGAAACTTGCCAAGTTTCTCCTTTATCAGACGTAAAGAAAATTCTATTTTGTGTATTCACCCATGCCTTTCCATTAGGCCTTGTAACAACACAATTCCCACTTGCTGCAAAAGAGGCTTCACCTTCTTTTATTAAAGGAAGGTTCTCTTTTGCAATTCTTAACCAAGATTTTCCGCCATCTAATGTTCTTAATATAAATGGTTTATCATCAATTGGGTCGCCAATTAAAATACCTTCTTTTTCATTCCAAAAATCCATCGAATCAAAAAATACACCCTTCTGTTTATACTCTAAAACTACTTCCCAACTAATACCACCATTGATAGTTTTATAAATCTTAGCCGCTCCATCTTCAGCATTTCCAGCACTCATTATGTAGGCAATCTTTTCATTTACCCCATAAATATCCCTAAAATCAAGTTTTTCAGCTCCTGATACCTTTATAACTTCCCAATGAGCACCTGCATTGGTAGTTTTTAAAACTGTTCCGTTAGTCCCACCTGCCCATACTACTTTTTTACTAATGGCATGAATCGAACGAAATGAGGCATCAGTTCCTGAAACTTGTTTTACCCACTGGGCGTATAATGAATTTGTAAATAGAATTACTAAAACTAGCATAGTACTTTTCTTAAAAATCGAACGAAACATAGTAAACAATCGGAATAGTGGTTATTTTTGTAAAATGAATGGTCGAAAGTTACATATTTTCTCAATTTTATTGCTTTTTTTGGTGAGCAATTTTCTTTTTGCACAAGATGATACCAAAATTGAATTGGGCAAAAGAAATATTTCTATTGATGAAAACTTTACAATAAAAGTACTCATCCGTAACACTGATAAATCTGTAATCAATACTTTTCCTGACCTTCCAAGCTTCAATAAAGGAGCTAAACAAAAGGTATTTTCAAAAAATCCTTTGGGTTATACAATAACTCAAAATTATACACCTACTAGAGAAGGCACGTTTAAAATTCCAGCATTTACGCTCACGATTAACAATAGAGATTATATCACCGAATCTTTTACAATAACCGTAAACTCACCAGAAAGCGAAGAGGAAGGCCTCAACGAAAATATTTCTCTGGAAAAAACAAAAAATAATGCCTTTTTGGCAATGAGTATTGATAAACCCAAGGTATATGTGGGTGAAGGTTTTAAAGTTTCTTTGGCATTCTATGTTGCAGAAAACAATACCATTCAAATGGATTTTCCTGATGATTTGAATGCACAAGTAGATGCCATTGCAAAAAAAATAAAATCGGCTGATTGTTTAGAAGAACGCACCATAATAACCGATATTAGAGGCGTTTCAAGTTTGATTAATGGTCGACAATACCTTGCTTTTAAGTTTTTTGAAGCAACCTACTACCCTCTTAATAACAAACCTGTCTTTGTGCCTGCGGTTGAGCTAAACATGCTTCAAACACTCAAGAAAAATGGCATCAAGGAGAAAATTACATTCAAAGATACTCCACAAAAAATTAATGTTATCGACTTACCAGACCACCCTCTAAAAGACAAAGTTGCTTCAGGAAATTTTAGTTTAGTTGAAGAAATTGAAACACGAAAACTAAATACTGGTAAAAGTTTTGGTTATGAATTTAAAATTATCGGAGACGGAAATTTCTCGACAGTCAATGTAAATTCGCCTGTAAATGATAGTTTTTTTGATTTTTATCCCCCTGAAATCAAACAAGTAAATTCTAGTAGCACAAAAACTCGTGAGAAAATATTTAGATATAGAGTCTTACCAAAAGATTCGGGACAATACCAACTCGATAAATATTTCTTTTGGGTATTTTTCAATACTCAAAAAGGCAATTATGATACCCTAAAATCAAACCTCAAAATAAGAGTATTAGGCAAAACAATTACCAGTAAAGATACGGATACCTCCGATGATATTTTTGCAGGTATTGATAAACTTGATACCTCCAAAACTGAAAGCAATTATCAAGAAGTGCTTAAGAATATTTCAAACTTCTTAATTATTTGCATGCTTTTAGGAAGTTTGTATTTATTTAACTGGGGTAAAAAAAAGAAAACAACCAATGACTAAGTTGATTAATATTTAGTCTCATGAATTGAAAGTTTGCAATTCATTCATTTTAAATCAAATTATTAGAAATGAGTAGTACTTACGGAAAAATCTTTAAAATATCAACTTTCGGAGAATCACACGGAAAAGCGATTGGTGTTATAGTTGATGGCTGTCCTGCTGGAGTAGAATTTAATGAAGAATTTATTCAAAATGAGTTAGATAGACGTAAACCTGGTCAGTCGAGAATAACAACTCAACGCAAAGAGTCTGATGAGTTTCAAGTTCTTTCTGGGATATTCGAAGGCAAAACTACTGGTACACCAATTGCGATGGTCATACCGAATGAAGATCAACGCTCTAAAGATTATAGCCATATTGCTACGCAATTTCGCCCATCGCATGCCGACTATACTTATACCGTAAAATATGGCAATCGAGATTATAGAGGTGGTGGAAGAAGCTCTGCACGAGAGACGGCTGCACGAGTAGCTGCTGGAGCATTAGCAAAATTATTATTAAATAATGATGCTATTTCTATTACTGCTTATGTTTCTCAGGTTGGTAAATTAAAACTCGATAAACAATATTGGGAATTAGATTTATCTAAAACAGACAACAATGCCGTTCGATGTCCAGATGAACAGATGGCCCAGAAGATGTTCGATTACATTGATGAAATTCGTAAAAAGGGAGATTCAATTGGAGGCATCATCACTTGTGTTATCAAAGGTGTTCCTGCTGGTTGGGGCGAGCCTGTTTTTGATAAACTTCATGCAGAACTTGGTAAGGCAATGCTAGGTATCAATGCAGTGAAAGGTTTTGAATATGGTAGTGGTTTTGAAGGAATTGAGTTATTGGGCTCAGAACATAATGATGAGTTTTTTATTGGAGAAGATGGCAAAGTTCATACTAAAACCAATCTTTCTGGTGGTATTCAAGGAGGAATTTCGAATGGAGAAGATATTTATTTTAAAGTAGCTTTTAAACCTGTTGCTACAATTATGCAAGACCAAGAAAGTATTAATGAGGCAGGCGAAAAAGTAATCGTTTCGGGCAAAGGCCGACACGACCCTTGCGTTTTGCCTAGAGCAGTTCCAATTGTTGAAGCAATGGCCGCTTTAGTTCTTGCCGATTTCAGCTTAAGAGCCAAAACAAACAAAGTGTAAGACATTAAAATGGGCGAAGAAATTAATTCTTCGCCTTTTTAATTTAAAGACACAAATTTTCATTATTTACTGAAAATTCTATATTTACAATAATTCTGATTATTTCAAAAAAAATAACCAAAATTGTTAGGATATTTAAAAAAATTTCTAATTTTGTATTAATAAAAAACTTGCGTGCTTACATACTTCCAAATTCATTATTGGGAAACTGATAGTGGGGTATCTGTAGCTACGCGAATATTTAGAAACATTTTCAATAAAATTATAGCATAGTATCAAAATGGAGTTTATAAGCGAAGAACTTGATGACTATTGCGTTGCTCATACGACCGGTGAAAGCGAACTTCTCAGACGTTTAAATAGAGAAACTCATGCAAAAGTTTTACAGCCAAGAATGTTGTCAGGGCACTTTCAAGGCAGGTATTTATCGATGATTTCGCACATGATACGCCCCAAAAATATACTTGAAATTGGTACATATACTGGATATTCTGCCCTATGCCTTGCCGAAGGCTTACAAGAAGATGGGCATCTTTTAACGATTGATGTCAATGAAGAATTAGAAGAGTTCGTAAGAAGTTATATCAATGAGTCTCCTCAAAAAGACAAAATTGAATTTCGAATCGGTAACGCCCTTGAAATAATCCCAACCCTTAAAGAAACTTTCGACCTTGTATTTATTGATGCTGATAAACTCAACTATGATAAATATTATGACCTGGTATTTGATAAAGTACGTAAGGGCGGGTTTATTATTTCGGATAATGTTTTGTGGAGTGGAAAAGTGGCAGACCCAAGTAAAAAAGATAAAGATACGCTTTCAATAAGAGCTTATAATCAGAAGTTACAAGAAGACTCAAGAACCGAAAATATATTATTACCCATTAGAGATGGACTAATAATTGTTCGAAAATTGTAAAAGCTAGTTACCTGTAAAAGAACCCCTATTTCCTGTATAACAATGAAAAAAATAATTGCTCTAGTATTACTTTCTATTTCGTTTACTCAAACTACATTGGGGCAGCGAGTCAACGTACCAGATGTACCTAAGAAAGTTGAGTTTGCGGGTATTACAATAAAGCTTGATGATGATGCTCAAAAACTCATACAAAAAGAAGTAAATACCCTTTTAACCCCTGAGAACAAATACTTAATTGATAAATTAGAGCGAATTCAATGGTATTTTCCAGTCATTGAATCAATTTTAGAAGAAGAAGAAATTCCCGAAGATTTCAAGTATGTTGCAGTTGCTGAAAGCTCTTTACTCCCTGATGCTATCTCAAGCTCAAATGCAGTTGGATTTTGGCAAATGAAGCAAGCTACTGCCCAAGAATTGGGCCTTAGAATAGACTCGGAGATTGATGAAAGAAAAAATATCTATGCCTCAACCAAAGCAGCAGCTCTCTATCTGAAACGCAATAATCTGATTTATAAAAATTGGGTTTCAACATTATATTCCTACACACTGGGTGTAGCTGGCGTAAGTAAATTAATACCTCCTCATTGGGCAAATGGTAATGAAATTAATTTTGATGGCCAAACCGACCGTTATTTATTAAAAACCATTGCACACAGAATTGCTTTTGAATATAGAATCAATCGTATGAAAGAATCTCGTTTTTCTTTTGTAGAGTATAGAAATTCAAAAGGCAAAAGCCTAGATGATATCGCAACAATTTTCGATGTTGATGCCATCGAATTAAAAAAGCTCAACTCTTGGCTAATAGCAGATAATATCCCAAGAGATAAAGATTATTCTGTTGCTATTTTAGTACCCATTGAAAATTTAGAAAATATTCAATCGAAGCTAAGTAAACCAGTTGAACTGACTTCAAGTAATGCTAAATTTCCTATCTTAAAAAGAATAACGCCATCAAGTGCTGCTCCGGAAGAGCCTGTTTTCTACGAAATTAATGGCAAAAAAGGTATCTTAGCTCAAGCGGGTGATGATATTGCTGCTTTAGCAAGAAATGGGAAAATGAAAATACCTGACTTTTTACGTTATAATGATATGACAGCTATGGATTTAGCAGAAGAAGGTAGGATTTATTATTTACAAAAAAAGAATAAAAAAGGTCCAGTTCCTCAACATATTGTACTTCAAGAGCAAAATTTGTGGCAAATATCGCAAATCTACGGAATACGTCTTAAAAATTTATTGAGATTGAACCGACTACGTACTGTTAAACCTATCCAAAAAGGAAGAGTAATCTATTTACAAAAGAAGCGTCCAAAAAATGAACCTATTGATGCCATTAATACAAAAGAAATAGAAGAGTCTGAAAATGTTCCGCTCAAAGAACAGTACGAAAATACTGATGAGAAGGCTATTACAAAGGAAAATACAAAAAATGACCGCAAAAAAGAGAACAAGACGCCTAAAAATAATTCCAAAAACACTAATATTCCTGAGAATACTTCGGTAGTAGAAACAAACAAACAAAATCCACGCCTAAGAGAAGAGGATGATATAATTGTTATTTCAGATAGTGATGAAACTGAAGAAAATACAAATAGAACACCAATTAATCAAACTCCTCCTGCTACAGTAAAAAACACGCCAGTAAACCCAATCCAGAGTCCAGTAAAACCTAATACAGGAAAAAACTCGACTCCTATTACTAACAAAGTACAAAATTCGGGGACACACAAGGTTGAAGTTGGTCAGACCCTTTATAGTATTGCCCGACAATACAATATTACAATAAAGGAATTAGCGGAATGGAATGATTTTTCGACCACCGAACGTGTAAAGATCGGACAAGTGCTTATTGTTACACCCCCTAAATCTGGCAACAAAGTTGTTAGTTCAGAGACATCAAAGACTACTAATAACTCATCAGAAAAAAATAGTACTTCAAGCAAAATACATAAAGTACAAAGAAATGAAACATTATATAGCATTTCGAAACAATATGGGGTAACTATGAAGCAAATTAAAGAATGGAATGACATGAAAAGTGAAAATGTTAAGATTGGACAAAAAATTATTATCAAGAAATAATTATTGCCAAGAATTTTAAATTACATTGCTTGTTGACACGACTCTATTCTGTTAGAGATAATATCCAATGTAAAAAAATAATAAAATGATTTTAATTGATAATACTTGTATAAGTGATGATGTTGCCGACAAAATGTTTGTCTGCGATTTAGAAAAATGCAAAGGTGCATGTTGTGTAGAAGGCGATTTAGGTGCTCCTTTGGAAGAATCTGAACTTCCAATTTTAGAGGAAATTTATGAACATGTAAAACCTTATCTTTCGCCAGAGGGCATAAAAGCGATTGAAGAACAAGGGAAATATATCAAAGATTGGGAAGATGATTATTCAACTCCCACCATTGGTGATAAAGAGTGTGCGTACGCCATTTACGATGAAAATAAAACCTTAAAATGTGGCATTGAACAAGCCTATCTTGATGGGAAAATTTCGTGGCAAAAACCAATTTCTTGTCACTTATACCCAATACGAATCACAAAATATGAGAGCTATCATGCAATAAATTATGATCGTTGGTCTATTTGCAGCGATGCTTGTTCGTTGGGCGAAAAACTAGGTGTACCAGTATATAAATTCCTCAAAGAACCTCTAATTAGAGCTTATGGAAAAGAATGGTATGCAGAATTAGAAAGTGAAATTGAAAGTATGAATCAAAAATAGTGAAGAAATCACAAGAAAATATTTTTGATGACATTTACGAAATAGTCAAACTTGTACCAGCCGGCCGAGTAACTAGTTATGGTGCCATTGCCAAATATTTAGGCTTAGGAGCTGCTCGAATGGTCGGCTGGGCAATGAATGCAAGTCATGGTTTGCCTGATGTTCCCGCTCATAGAGTAGTCAACCGAATTGGTTTATTGACGGGCAAACATCATTTTGGCGGTAATCGAATGCAAGAATTACTTGAAAGCGAAGGGGTGAAAGTGGAAAAAGACCAAGTAGTAAATTTCAAAGCCATATTTTGGAACCCCTCCGAAGAATTACTTTGAAGCACTTTTATTTTTTCTACAAGCATCACTGCAATATTTCACTTCCTCCCAATCTTTTTCCCATTTCTTTCTCCATGTGAAGGGTCTGCCACACACAATACATACTTTACTTGGTAAGTTTTCTTTTTTTACTCCTCTCATCTTCTTTAAAAATACATATTATAAAACAATCTTGACCGATGATTGTTGTAAAAATGATATTATTCATCTTTATTTTATGAATTCGAGACAAAAGTACAAAACACTTACTGACCAAGAAAAAGACCGAATTATTGAAATGGCTTGGGAAGACAGAACTCCATTTGATGCCATTGAAATACAATTTGGATTAAAAGAACAAGAAGTAATAGAACTCATGCGAAGAGAAATGAAACCTTCATCATGGCGAATGTGGAGAGAGCGAGTTCAAGGACGCAGCACTAAACATTTGGCCAAATCTTTAGTGAGTGATTTTAGACATAAATGTAACCTTCAAAGAAATATTACACACAATAAAATATCAAAAAGATAAGTTGCTGATAATCATTGATTTTTGTTTTCTTTGAATTTTCCAAAATAAGTTTTCTTTTTTCTTATTTTTTCAAAATTTACAATTGCTTAATTAAAGAAAAACCGTATCTTTGCACCAAAGAATATTTTGCACTTCTTAAAACAACTACTCCCAATGAGTATTAACAAACTAGATCAAATAGACCATACCCTGCTGGAGATTCTACAAAGTAACGGTAAGATAACAAACGCTCAACTTTCAAAAGAGATAGGTCTCTCGCCTGCCCCTACTTTAGAAAGAGTAAAAAAATTAGAAACATCAGGTATCATTAAAAGTTACCATGCTCAAATAGATAGAGAAAAGGTGGGTCTTGGCGTAATGACATTTGTACAGGTTTCGCTTTCTGGCCACAGAAAAGCAGTTACAGAAGCATTTGTTGAAAAAATTGCTAAAGTACCAGAAATCATTGAATGTCATCACGTAACTGGCTCTTGCGATTTTTTACTAAAGGTTATCGCAAAAGATATTAATTCTTATCAAAAACTCATTATGGAAACAATTAATGAGATTGAAGAGGTAGCAAGTACACAAACGATGGTAATTCTATCAACCTTCAAAGACACACAGGTATTACCCGTTCCTTGATAGAAACTAACTCCAATAAAAATCCCCGAAATTCTTATTTCGGGGATTTTTTATGAAATATTTTTATCGATTTTTATTTAACTGCCCAATTTTTATCCAATTCTTGTCAGGTTGAAGTGTAGTTGCGATATATACTTCTCTCTTATTATAATTGAATACATTTGCTCCACTAAGCTTCATTTGTGCAGAAACTTGATTGGGCGTAAGTTTATACATGCTTCCCGTGACCGCATCTATCACAATTCCAATCACTCCACCTAAAATGATATTACCAAAAAACCAGCCATCTACTTTCCTTTGTAGGATTGTTTCATAAGGTTGGTAGCCTTCCATTGTAATAGATATTTTATATCCTTGCTTTGTAGAAGGTTCACCTTCAAATCGTCCATTTCTTGGTAATCCTAAAACCTTGGGAGTTTGTCCGAATTCTTTTCCATCAATAAAAATTTTAGCTCCACTTGGTTGGCTCGAAACTACAATATCTTGTATTTTTCCGTGTATAATTGAAGCACAGCTTACTAATGCTCCAAATGAGAAAAGAGTCAATAATGATAAAATCGTTTTTTTGATAAGTTTATCCATAAAATAGTCTGTGGTAAAATATAAAGAAATGTAAATTAGTGTTTGATTATTTTTTTGGTAATAGTCAAGCCCGTGGCTTTTATCTTCAGTATATAGAATCCTGCTGGTAGCTCATGAATATCTATTTTTTCTGATTCATTGAAAAGAACTTGCTTCATAAAAACAGATTTTCCTTCAATATTTTGAATATAAAGATTGCCCTTGATTGGCTTAGATGTGTGATTTTTAATAAAAATTTCACCTAAAGTCGGATTTGGAAAAACTGAAATCGGTTGATTTTCATCTTCTGTTGCAAGTGGAGACATGATTGTCAGTGAATTATCAGCCAATATCATACCTGCCCCACAAATATTCCCAACTTGCTCAATTGTATAGATTCCTCCTGCCTTAGGTTTAACTTTGATACTAACCTCTTTTAATTGAGTAGTATTTTCGGGTAAAGAACTAATTTTATAGGTAAATGGAGGCGTGCCTGTAAAGCGTAAATTAAGATTTACAAGGGTATCAAAAGGTAAAGTTTTATTACCAGTAAAACTGATTGAAGCAGGAGTTGATACACTAAAGCTTTTACTTGATACTTCAGCGAAAAAATCGACATTAGGCCTTACCCTAAAACGATAGTTACTTCCTTCCTTCAAAGTATCAGGTAATGTAATCTGAAATGGACTTTTCGAACTTTTTGCCAAAACTAATCGCTTGTTAAAATTACCATTCAAGTCTGATAACTCAAGTTGATAAGTCCATTTGTCTAAACTGGTATTTTTTACCGAAAAGGGAACTGTTAAGGTATTTTTTATACAAACCTTAGTGTTTTCAGCTAATTCTACGCTAATGATTGGTTGTGGAGAAACATTAATTTGGAACACATCTTTCATGAAACCTAATGAATCTACAACCGAAATTATTGTATCTTTTTTTGGTACAAATTCTATAAAGGGTTGATTAAGTATTTTATTCGACCAATTACCCGAACCTTTCCAAGAAGTATTTAATCTAACTTTCTCTCCATAATCTACTGCTAATTTTACATTTCTATTAACATTTTTAAAAACCGTAAAATTATCTCTAATGACTCCATCAGCTGCTACCCATTTAGCATCAAGTCGATTTTCATTAATAGTAAATAATAATGACCCGCCAATTGTAACATTAGAATAAACCGAACTTGGATGAGGATTGGGGTCTCCATTCCAATCTAAACGACCCGCCGAACCAACAACACAATAGATTGTCCCTTCATCTTTATTAATGATTGGTTTTGAACCTACAACATTTTCATATTTCCCATTAACATTTTGCACAGCATGGATATTGACATCAAAAGTCATTGAGTGGCCAGTATGGCCTTTCATTAAATACGAACGTTCGTACGAATGACTATGACCATTTAGGACTAAATCTACCTTATATTTATCAAAAATAGGCACTAAACTTTCTCGAATAGCCACTAAATCGGGCTCGGCATTTGAATCATGTGAGCGTTTAGTATATGGTGGATGATGGAAGAATACAATCGTCCATAAAGATTTACCTTTATTGGCCTCTAAATCAGAAATAAGCCATTGATATTGTTTACTTCTCGCATCAGAAAGTCGATATTTTCCTTCATCTAAACCATAGGAATCAAGCGATATAAAATGGATATTACTGTAATTGAATGAATAATATTCTTTCGTATTTGAAGCAACTCCGCCCATTTCGGCCTTAGTTGGTACACTAATTACGTTAAAGTAATTTATCTTTTTATCTACTTGTCCAGTCGAAGTTTCATAATATTCATGATTTCCGGGAGACGGAAAAAAAACTGTATTTCCCAAAATACTACTTCCATAGAAATCAAAAATTTGTCTTTGGTATTCTATATCAGTACCACAACAATAGGCGTTATCACCCAACCAAAGCCACAAATCTGTATAATTTGATTTATTCTTTAAATACTGTTCTCGAACTGCATTTTGATTCTTGATATATACTTCTTTCGAGTCATCTCCAAAGTCACCCATCGCCCAAATATTGATAGGACGCGTATTTCCTGCAGTTGGTGCAGTAATAAAGTAGAAATCTTTACCAGAAGCTAAAGTCTTTGCACCTGAAACAACTGAATAAAAATATTTTGTATTGGGTTGAAGATTCGTTAATTGAACAATGTGTTCTTGGGTAGATTCTTCAATTTTTTGAGAGAAAGTACTTGAACTTTCAGCAGTTGAGAAGTTTATAATACTATTGCTTTGAATATCGGTACGCCAGCGAATAATTACCCCATTTGAACTTAATTGTTGAAGATATGGCCCACGGGTAAGATTTTGAGCATAGAGTTTTCCATTCTGAAAACAACAGCATTGTACTATCAGAATGGAAAAGAATGCAACCTTTATTTTTTTTAGATGAAGCATTTCATTTGGTAAATTTGTCCAAAAATACTTCTAAAAGGCTTAAAATTGCACAAAAGAGCTTATTTCTTTTTCTTTTCGGCTTTCAGAAGCTTTTTTGTATCTTCTATTAATTTTTTAGCTTCTTTATGAATTTCTAATTTTTTATCGGCGTTACTGAGCACCACATTAAAATATTGTAGGGCACTTTGATAATCTTTCTCTGCACTAGCTATTTTTCCTAAGCCTAAGTTCGCTCCCCAAAAATAGCCAGAATCTTTTGAATCATTCTGTAGAGCAAAATCAATTGTTTTTTGATAATATTCCTTAGCTTTTGGATAATTTCGACGGTAATTAAAATTGATATATCCTAAAATATAAGCAGCATAACGTCCTGCTGTACTTTCATAACCATATTTTGCAACGTTCACATTAGCTAATAGTTCTTCTGCTAATTTTTCAGCTTCATCTGCTTTTCCGAGCATAAAGGCGGTACGGGCTGCGTAACGATGAAAAAATGAATTATCAGGATAAATAGCATGCATTTGAGCAGCTTCATAATAAGCTTTCTGATGCTGATTTTCCATCGAATAAATTTGCATCAAAAAGTATTTAGCCTCCATTCGAGTATAAAAAGCATTGGAAGCAACATATTCTAATTGCTTGATTCCTTCGGCTTTTACACCTTTATGAAAAAATATAAGCATGGGTTTCAATGAAGGATAATTTTCTGGAATCCACTTAGAATAATAGTTATAAAGTCCGTCACCAATGGCTAATTCAGGGTTAAAATCACCGAAACCACGGCACTTATCCAAATATTTCAATGCCTGTTTTCCTGCCCAAGCTGCTTTTACCCAATTTCCACGTTCGGTGTGTAAACGCCCTTTGAATGCATAAGCTGCCGCTTCGAAAAATGCCGCTTCCTTATCACCATCATCATCATCAAGCATTTCATCGGCTAAATCAATTGCTCTATCCATATTAGCAAAAAAGGCATCATCGTGCGATTCATCTTTGGTATCAGGAACAATTTTCCACCATTCATTCAAACCAATCAAGAAAAAACCAATGGGGTGCTCAGGATATTTAACGGTCAACCACCTAAAATCACGTTCTGCGGCATCGAACTTGAAATTATACATATTATTGATTGCTTGTGTGGCTTCAATCTGAATGGCCCTATTAGCTAAAAGAACCTCATGTTGTTTTTTCTTAGTAGTACCACCAAACCAAGAAAACTGTGCTTGAGCAAGCTGGCTCAATAGCACCAATAATAATATAGCACTTAAATTAATAACTCGTTTAAAAAATATTGGATTCACGATATTCATACTTTTGGATTTATGCATCTTTAACGCTTGATTTTGCATCAAATTATGCAAACCTTAAAATTTTCTTAAAATTATTTTACATAAAATATTCACCACTTTGAAGTATTCAATACACAAAGGTAATTTCAAATCAATTTACTAACTTGCATTTTGATTTAAAATTGCAATCAAATGAAGCAAATTAGAGACAAAACGTTCGTTCCTTTCATCGAATCCGAATCACTTCAAAACAGAATCAAAGAGTTAGCTCAAGAAGTTAACAAAGATTATGCTGGAAAAAATCCTCTTTTAATTGGCGTGCTGAATGGTTCCTTTATGTTTGTTGCCGATTTGTTCAAATCAATTGACATTGAATGTGAGGTGACATTCATCCGAGTGTCTTCCTACCAAAGCACCGAATCTACTGGAAAAGTAAAACAAGTATTAGGTTTAAAAGAAGACATTAAAGACCGTCATATAATAATTGTTGAGGATATTGTTGATACTGGAATGACAATGCAAGAAATTTTAGGTCAGTTAGCTTCAAACCAACCAGCCTCTATCAAAATCATGACCATGCTTTTTAAGCCAGAAGCTTTAAAAGTACCACTGAAACTAGACTATGTGGGTTTTGAAATTCCAAATAAATTTGTATTAGGTTATGGACTAGACTATGATGGTTATGGCAGAAATACCGATACAATATACGTACTCAAAGAATCATAATACTTTTTAAATAAATTATATTCAAAAGGCTGGAATTCAATAAATTACATTTGTCTATTCGGTAATGATAAAATGAAAATAATTATCTAAAAATGCTTGTTTTTCTTCGAAAAAGCGATTAGTTTAAAGTTGAAAAATCTAATCTCTATCCCATTACAACTATGGACTACGAAGACGAAATTCTTTATAAGGTTTTAGTAAACCACGAAGAACAATATAGTATTTGGCCTGTTGTTAGAGAAAACCCTTTAGGCTGGAAAGATATAGGTAAAACTGGAACAAAAAAAGAGTGTCTTGAGTATATTGAGCAAGCTTGGACTGATATGAGTCCTCTTTCGCTCAGAAAAAAAATGGGGGGATTCTGAAAGTATCCTCCCATTTTTTTAAATAAATTATCACAAACTAAACCCTAAAAAAACGTGAAGAAACTACTGACGTTGCTCTTCTTATTGGGCTATTTATGTCAATCTAATGCCCAAAACGATTATTTTTTTCCTAAAAAACAGCTAAACCCTGCAATTCCAACCCCCGAGCAATTTCTTGGCTATGGTATCGGTTTGCATCATACTCGACATGATAAATTAGTGGAGTATATGCGTGAACTCGACCGAGTATCTGACCGAGTAACGGTACAAAAAATAGGAGAAACTAATGAGCATCGAGAACAAATAATTGTAACATTTTCAGCTCCTGAAAATATCAATCGCTTAGAAGAAATTAGAAAAGAACACTTAGCCCTTACTGACCCTTCAAAACCAATGCCTGATACACAAAAAGCTCCAGCGATAATCTGGTTGGGATACAATGTGCATGGCAATGAACCTTCTGGTGGAGAAGCTTCTATTCTTACTGCCTACTATTTGACGGCAACCCAAGACCCAGAAGCACTCAATTGGCTGAAAAATGCGGTAATTTTAATGGAACCCGTAATTAATCCCGATGGCCGTGACCGACACACCCATTGGGCAAATATGCACAAAGGCGACCCAATGGTTGCTGATGCCAACGACCGTGAACACAATGAGGTCTGGCCGGGTGGACGAACGAATCATTATTGGTTTGACTTGAACCGTGACTGGTATTTGGCAGTAAATGTAGAAAGTAGAAATCGCTTGGCGTATTATCATCAATGGCTGCCAAATGTTGTAACAGATTTTCACGAAATGGGTACCAATGCCTCTCATTTTTTTGAACCAACTAAAGAAAATGCCGAAAATCCGCTTGTGCCCAAAACTGTTTATAAAGACCTAAATAGCAAATTTGCCAAATATTTTGAGCAAGCTATGAATGAAATAGGATCATTATATTATACTAAAGAATCTTTCGATAATTTCTATCCCGGCTATGGTTCAAGTTACCCTGATATGGAAGGTGGTTTGGGACTTTTATTTGAACAAGCAAGTTCACGCGGACATTTACAAGAAAGTCAAAACGGAGATTTAAGCTTTGGATTTACTGTTAGAAATCAATTAGTGAATGCTTTAGCTACCATTAGAGCATCTTTGGTCGAAAAAGAAACTTTACTAAAGCATCAGCGAAACTTCTTCAATGAAACTATTGCTCAAGGACAAAAATTTCCAACAAAAGCATATATCATCGGTGATTCTTACGACCAAAGCCGCAATAGAGCTTTTTGGGATTTATTACTTCAACACAATATTGAGTTTTATCATTTGAATAATGATATGAGTGAATCAGGCCAGTCTTTCAAAAAAGGTAAAGCAATCCTTATTCCTTCGGCACAACCTCAATATCTAATGGTTCGTTCTATTTTCGACCGCCCAACTACCTTCGCAGATAGCTTATTTTATGATGCATCGGCTTGGAATTTAGCTTTAGCCTATGGTTTACCTCACGCCGAAATAAAAGGAGCATTTTCAAAAGGTGAACGAATTACGAAAGCTGACTTAAAGCCAAATCCTAGTTCATTCAATAAAAGTGAGTATGCTTATCTTATTGATTGGACAGATTACTATGCACCAAAAGCTTTAAATCAATTACTAGAAAATCAAATTCTCACTAAAGCAGCATTCAAAAAATTTAGTATTGGAGGAAAAGAGTACGGACACGGAACATTACTTATTTCGGTGCAAAAACAAAAGATAAGCTCTGAAGAATTATTTCAAAAACTCAAGCAAATTTCACAAAATACAGGTGTTAATATAGAGCCTGTATCAACAGGCTTTAGCAGTACTGGAATTGATTTGGGCAGTAATAGTTTTCAATCCGTAAAAAAACCACAAGCCATGATGCTTGTTGGTGGAGGAGTAACTGCTTCTGAAGCGGGAGAAGTTTGGCATTTACTCGATACAAAAATTGGTATGCCTATAACGAAGGTAGAAGTTTATAATTTTGCACGTTTGAATATCAATCGCTACAATACGATAGTTTTAGTTGGTGGAAACTATTCAGCGTTAGATAAAGCATCTGCTCAAAAACTAAAAGCTTGGGTAGCAAACGGTGGCACGCTTATCACCTTAAAAACAGGAACTGAATGGGTAATTAAACAAGAAATTGCGAAAGAAAAGCTAAGAGAGGTAAAAGCAGATAGTAGTAGAAATAAAACTCGAATCGCATTTGAAGATTTTCAAGCTGCTGAAGGAGCCAAACAAACAGGTGGAGCTATTTTTGAAGCTGAACTTGATATTACTAGTCCAATTGGTTTCGGTTATACTAACAAAAAAATGGCTATTTACAGAAATAACAATACAGTTTTAGAGAGAAGTACGGGAGCTGCAAACTCTGTTTTAGTCTATACTGCCAACCCACGAATTACGGGCTATGTACATCCAGAATCTTTGAAAAGAATTGCCAATTCGGCGGCAGTAAATATAAATTATGAAGGAAATGGTCGAGTAATTTTATTTTCTGACGACCCAAATTTCAGAGGAACTTGGTTTGGCACGAATAAACTTTTCCTAAACGCCCTTTTCTTTGGAAGTAATATAAGCATGGGTGGACAATTCGCTGAGGAAGAATAATTGTTGAAGAAGTAAAAAATAAATGGGTTGGCGAAGGCCAACCCTTTATCTGTTTACTAACCTTAAAAAATAGATATAAATTTAATTCTTGTTCACTACAAACTTCACAGTATCGGCATTAATACCCGTAAAAATCCCTAATCCATTGATAATGCTTGTTGGAGGTGTACTAAGATTCTGAGAGGTAGTACCTGTGGCTTGATACAAAGCAGCATATTCGCTATTTACACGGTATAAAATAATATCGTGCTTTCCGAAAAATTGGAAACTTTGCGAACGAACAACATTCGAGCTACCAATAAGTGGTTCATTGAAAAATCTAAAACTTGGAAAACTTGACCCAGATGGTGGGATAATAATTTGCACACGGTTTTCCTCTACATTTTCAACAGCTACAAAATGATAGTAATTATTAGGATTACTCCATGTTAAATTGACCGAAGTATTTTCTTGGTCAAATCCTCCACCCGGACGAATCCCTCCTCCACTCCCTGGAGTAAAATTTGATAAATCAATTTGAGTTCGTGAAATTTCGGTTTTATCACTTTTGAAATTTATGGGTTTACTTGGAATTTCAGTAGTTGCTCTAACTTTTCTACCTTTGAAATCAAATTCTAACGAATACGTGGTGCCTGCTGGGCCAATTAGTTCATTATTAGCTGATGTGTACAAGCCACTTCCCTGAGAAGTAAGTGTAAACGTTTTTCCATTACTACCAATAATTTTGATAGAAACTCCATCAATTGGCTGAGAAACACCCTCAGAAGTATCTGAATAAGGGATTTCTGAATAAAGTTTTAGACTTACTGGGTGATTGGGGGCTAAATATGCCTCAACAACAGGCTTATCGCCTGGGTTAATCACGGTATTTGTTTCTGTGCAACTCCCCAAAAATATTAGGAAACTCAACAGGAAAAAGCTGATATTTATATTTTTCATTTTAGAAAACACTTTAATTTTTCTTGTTCTTTATCAATTACTTCAATTTCCAACTTAATGTAACGTTTGGTGTAATACCTAAATACTTCACATTAGTAATCTGCAATGCAGTAATATCATCTTCTTTAATTACTTGGAAACGCTTATACCATACATTACTACGGTTATAAAGATTAAATATTGAAAAAGCTACATTGAAATGAGAGCTAAAATTATATGTTGCCGAAACATCCATTCGATGATAAGCAGGAAAACGGTTGGCATTTTTATCTGAAGGATTTGTAAAGTTTTTTACTGAACCATCCAAAAGCACTAACTGATATGCTCCCAAAATAGAAGTATATGGGCGGCCCGAAGAGTAAATCCAAGTAGCAGCAAAATCCCACCTTTTATATTTATAAGAGCCAATTGCCTTAAATTGATGGCGAACATCTTGGTCTGAATAATAAGGTTTATCAGAAAAAGCAGAGATATTTCTTTTGGCTTCTGCCAAAGTATATCCAATCCAACCATTGAAATCTCCAAACTTTCGCTGAATCAACACATCAACTCCGCGTACAATCTCTGAACCATTAAAAAACGTTTCTGATACACTTAAACCTCGACCAATTTTAGGCACAAAACGCAATGTATATTCTGTGATATTTGTACTATTTTTCTGGTAGAATTCTACATCGAACAAGTAATTTGCTAACTCATAGCTTCCTCCTAAAATTAAATGATTTGACTTCGTAACGGGCAAAGACTCGGCATTTGAAAGAATCCAAAAATTACGATTTCCTTGTGAAATATCTTCTCTGTTTATTTGCTTAACAAACTGATAATAAACACCCGCCGCAGCTTTCAATTTAAATTGTTTTGTGATATTTAGGTTCGCTGAGAAACGAGGCTCAACGTAATTTTTCTTTGTTACATCAAAATTAGTAATGCGTACCCCCGGAATTAAATGCAGGCGTCCGTCGAAGAGTTTTATATTATCTTGAACATAAAATGTGGCGGTAGCTCCTTTATCATTTCGATTCAAAACCGTAATTGTATCATTTTGACTGTAAGTATATTTAATAATGTTTTTAGTATATTGTAAGCCAAAATCTAACTTATTCCCTCTGAAAGCTTGCCACTCGAAATCGGTTTTCGCGGTAAAATCATTTAGATTATTATCTTCTAACTGTCCGATTTTCACATCTCGACTTGTGCCATCTCGAGTAGTTGAAATAGTTCGACTATTATCACGCGTACTATAATAATTGGAGTAACATATCAATGAATTACTATAAAATTTATCACTCCAACGTCTTGACCATTTCAAACTACCACCTAAATTTCCCCAGTTGGATACATCGGTATTTGAAGTATTAAGTCCGATGTTTCTTCCACCAAAGCCTCCTAATCCTCCCAAATTCGAACTAGAAGAATTATCCATATTATCAGTTCCATTATACAAACTGAGTGAAATAATGTCTTTTTTATTGGGAGTAAAAGTAAGTTTTGAATTCAAGTCGTAGAAATAAGAACTTGCCACCTGGTTCGCACTAAAACTACCGAAACGTCCACCACCAGGAAAACCAGGACCTTGTTGTTGCTGCGTTTGTGTCTGATTTTCACTTGTAAACCGCTTAAATAACTTATTATATAATGGTCCTTTATATGATCTACGAGCAGCTACCAAAAAAGTAAAGTTTTTACCAATTGGGGTTTCAATGTAAGCATTCGTACTTAATAAGCTTAAATCCACACCAGAATTAAACTCTTTTTTATTTCCATCTTTACCTGTAATTTCAGCAACGGCTGAAATACGACCACCGAATTTCGCATCAAAACCACCTTTATAAAGCTGAATATCTTTTATTGCATTATAGTTAAAGGCAGAAAAAAAACCAAAAAGGTGGTCAACATGATAAACTGTAAATCCATCATAAAGCACCAATGTTTGGTCTGGCGTACCTCCACGTACATAAAGCCCCGAGGAAGATTCATTTGAAGCACTTACCCCTGGCATTAATTGAAAAGCTCTGAAAGGGTCACGCTCACCAACATTTGGCAATTTAGCAATGTTTCTTGGGGTCATTTTTATCATACCCACAATTTCATTTGCTTTCAAAACCTCGGTCTTTTCACCCTCAACTATCACCTCATCGAGCATATCAACTGCAGGCTCAATTTCAATTTTTAAATCATTTACATCAAGCTTAGGATTTAGATGATAATCTCGTGTCCGGTAACCCACATACGAAATCTCTAATGTAACGGTATCTGATGGCACTTTGAGAAGGGTAAAATATCCATCAACATTCGACTGACTACCTATTTGTTCGCCTTTTACTTTAACCGATGCAAAAGGAAGATTCTCGCCATTAGTGATGTCTATGATTCTTCCTGTAAGTGTAAAATTGGTCTTATCAGCCTTTCCATTATACTGTTTATCTACAATGGTTTCAATCTTTGCAGATTTTGGGACAATGCTTATAAATCCATTTTCATCAATAAATTGCTTGAGTGGTAGTTTTTTCAATATTGACCTCAAACCCGATTCAATCGTTTCATTCGAAAACCAGTGAGTAACATTATATGACTTCAACAAATCTTTATCATAAAGTAGTTTTAAGCCATACTTTTCTTCTAAATCAGCTAAAATGGTAGTTAACGGAATATTATTGTAAAACTCATCTTTGATGACCTTCGTGTTTACTTCCGCCATTTTAGGCACTTGTGCGGCTGATTCTTTTGGTAAAAAAATAAGTAGTAATAGAAAATAAAGAAGAAATCTTTTCATTATCAACGTCTATTGGTTTGGTTCAAAAACATAGACGAAAGCATTTGTTTAGCCGATGCATAAATTAAAAAAAGTAGAGAAACTTTAATCTTTTATGTCTCCTTATGACACCTTTGTTGGTGATATTATGGTTTAAAAATTTCTGTTCAGTTTTACTAATAGGAATTTTTCCTTTGAATAAAATAAAATTCCAGTTTTCTAAAAAGTCGAATCTTACTTAAAGCGAGAATAACAAAATGATGCCTCTACATAGTCTTTCAAGTACGCAATAAATCCTAGTTAAACATTCTAATTTGCTTATCTATTCCGAATGCTCAGAATCAGCTCTAAGTAGCTTCATATTAAATTTTGTATTTTTTTACGAAATAATTTGCAAGTGTTCTAATATAAATTTACCTTCGCAAGTAATTGATTATCAGTCAATTTACTATAACTAACCCCTAAAATAAATAAAATGGATTTTCGTACTGAAATTGAAGTGGCACCCGCTCGCTTCAAAATCAGCACTGACTCAAAAATCATGACCGTTGGTTCGTGTTTTTCCGAGGTCATAGGTAGTCAGTTAACTGACAATAAACTACAATGCCTTTGTAATCCTTATGGCACTGTATTTAACCCCGCTTCGATATTCAAGCTAATTAGTCATAGTTTGCAAAATCAACCCATTTTTAAGCATCTTATGCTTGAAAATAATGGAATATGGCAACATTATGATTTTCATTCGAAGTTTTATGCCCATTCGAAAGAAGAGCTTGAAAAAGAGTTAAACCTTACGCATAGAAACGTAAATCAGTTTCTTCGTAAAGCAAACTTTTTAGTCATTACGCTTGGCACATCAATTGTTTATCAGCTCAAGGAAAACAGTCAAATTGTATCAAATTGCCATAAAACACCTGCTTCGCACTTCAAAAAAGAACTACTCAATGTAAAGGACATTATCATGAAATTCCGTCCGATGTATGAAACTTTGAAAATGCAAAACAATAAGATAAAAATCTTGTTGACCGTGAGCCCAGTACGCCATACGCGTGAAACACTCCAACTCAACTCCGTAAGTAAGAGTATTCTCCGTACTGCGTGCTATCATTTGGAGCAAGATTTTAGCGATGTACATTATTTTCCTAGTTATGAAATCATGATGGATGACCTTCGTGATTATCGTTTCTACAAGGCAGATATGATTCATCCGAATGAACAAGCAGAGCAATATATTTTTGAGAAATTTGCAAATACTTACTTTACTGAAGACTTAAATATTTTCCTAAAAGAGTGGAATAAAGTAAAAATGTCGCTTAATCATCGTCCTATTCAAGTTGATACGCCTGCTCATCAAAGGTTTCTCAACGATTTGCTAGAAAAACTAACAATTTTAAGTAATAAAATTGATGTTACTAGCGAAATTGAGTTAGTACGTTCGCAATTAGTGGCGGCATAAAAAACTCAACAAAAAACTGTAAAACGATGTAACAATTGCATCGTTTTATAGTTTTTTTGTTTAAAAGCCTATTCAAAATGTTTGGTAACACCTTTTTAAAAGCAAAGTGGCAAAACTTAGTAATGGCCAATTATGAAGTTTCGCCAGAAATTCTAAAGAAACACCTCCCCTACAAAACCGAACTCGATTTTTGGAATGGTCGGTGCTATGTAAGTTTAGTGGGCTTTCAGTTTATCGATACGCAGGTGCTAGGTATTAAATTCCCCTTTCATACCAACTTTGAAGAAGTGAACCTACGCTTTTATGTACGCTACAACGATAACGGTGAATGGAAAAGAGGAGTTGTTTTTGTGAAAGAAATCGTACCAAAAGCTATGATTACTTTGATTGCCAATTCACTTTACAGGGAGAATTACGCAACCCACCCTTGTAATCATAAGATTATAACAGATAATCATGAAATATCTGCACAATACGAGTGGAAGTCGCGTTCTGGTTGGAATAGTTTACAAGTTTGGTCAGATTTAACTCCACAAACCATAAGTTTAGGAAGCGAAGAAGAATTTATCACAGAACATTATTGGGGTTATGCGGCTTATTCTACACAAAAAACCAATGAATATCAAGTACAACACCCACGTTGGTTGGTACATAGAGTGAATAAGTACCAAATCTTGTGTAATTTTGAGGAACTTTATGGTAAAGAATTCGCTTTTTTAAAAGATAAGCAGCCAATTTCAGTACTTCATGCTCAAGGCTCAGAAGTGGCAGTCCTGAAAGGAAAAATAATTACTTAGACCCGTACATTACCCCGTACAACAATACAAAAATGGGAGAACTAACCATCACTAAAGAAAAAGTGCTACAAGCCCTCAGTACAGTTGAGGAGCCTGATTTAAAGAAAGACCTAGTTACGCTCAATATGATTAAAGATATTGAGGTAGGAGTAAATCAAGTAACATTCACGGTTGTTCTAACAACCCCAGCATGTCCGCTCAAAGAACTTATCAAGAAAAATTGCGTTGATGCTATACATAAACACCTAAACCCTGATGTTCAGGTTACAGTTAATATGACAGCCGACGTAACCTCTATCAGAAATAATGCACCTGTATTATCAAGTGTAAAAAATATCATTGCTGTATCCTCAGGTAAAGGTGGAGTAGGAAAATCTACTGTTACAGTAAATTTGGCAATGGCGTTAAAAAAATCGGGTGCTAAAGTTGGTATTATTGATGCTGATATTTCTGGGCCTTCAATTCCGATTATGTTTGGTGCTGAAGATGTACAACCATTGATTACACAAAAAGATGGTAAAAACATGATTAACCCAATCTTACAATATGGCATTAAAATGATTTCTATTGGTTTCCTAACACCGCCCGAAAGTGCAGTTGTTTGGCGTGGGCCAATGGCTAGTCAGGCACTACGACAATTTTTTGGTGATGTTGATTGGGGCGATTTGGACTATTTGTTAATTGACCTTCCTCCGGGCACTGGTGATATTCATCTTACCCTTGTTCAAACGGTTCCACTTACAGGAGCTGTCGTTGTCACAACCCCACAAAAAGTAGCTTTAGCCGACGTTACCAAAGGTGTTTCAATGTTTCGTCAGCAGCAAATCAATGTGCCGATTTTAGGTATCGTTGAAAATATGGCTTACTTTACTCCTGCTGAATTACCCAATAACAAATATTATCTTTTTGGTAAAGATGGGGGAAAAAATATGGCGGAAAAACTCCAAGTGCCACTATTAGGGCAAATCCCGATTGTACAAAGTATTAGAGAGGGTGGTGATAATGGCCGCCCAGTGATGATGGATGACGAACCAATTGTTAGTCAGGCCTTCAGAGATGCTGCTGAAGAATTAGCTCGTCAGGTGGCAATTCGAAATGCTTCTGGTCAAAAAACAGCCAGAGTTGAGGTAAGATAAACCTTTATTATTTTTGAACTTATTTTATTTGAATGCTTGTAGTTAAAGAAAGTTTTTAACCAAATTATTTCTTTCTTTTAATTCCTGCTATTTTTTATTACTTTTACAAGGATATATTTGCTGAAAATAAGCTTAGATGGAAAATTTATTAGAAAAAGTAGAGAACGCACTGAATAGCGTAAGACCATATCTACAAACTGATGGAGGCAATGTGAGAGTTGTAGAAGTAACCGAAGATTTAACAGCTAAAATCGAATTATTAGGTGCTTGTGGCACATGTCCAATGTCTTCTATGACTTTTAGAGCAGGCTTAGAAGAAGCTATTTTGAAAGCAGTACCTGAAATAAAGAAAGTGGAAGCTCTTAATCTAACTCCAGCTTTTTGAAATAAATTGGATTTTTTATAGAAATTACGTTTAAAAATCTAAGCCACTTGTTTTTACAAGTGGCTTTTTTATTAACTTGCAAACAGAACTAATTACGAAAGTATTTTTCATTTATGCCATGTTATTTCCTGAATGGAACTCTACTGGCAGAGCCAAACTGTGAACAAAACTTAATAATGACAAACAAAATCAGAGTCGGTGTTTTTTTCGGCGGACAAGCACGAGAAAGAGAAATTTCTTATTTAGGGGGAAAGACAGCTTTTGAACATATTGACAAAGCTATTTTCGAACCTGTTCCTATTTTTGTTGATAGCTTGGGGCATTTCATCCAAATTAATCCTGAGCTACTATATGAAGATTCAATAAGAGATTTCTTTCCATCTAAAAATCTGAACCGAGGCTTTAGAGTATATATAGAGTCATTAGGAGAACTCAACGAAACACAACTATATAAACTCATTTATAAAGTTGGTAAGCAAGTTCAGCCGACAGATTTCTCTAATTTAATGGATTTTGCATTTGTCATTATGCATGGTCCTCAAGCAGAAGATGGTGCTATACAAGGATTATTAGAATGGTATGGAATTCCATACATGGGCCCTGGTTTAATGGGTTCTGCGGTGGGTATTGACAAACCCATGCAAAATAAGCTACTTTCACTTGTAACAGGCCAAAAAAAGAAAATGGTTACTTTTACTCGTGATGAATGGCAAGTGGCAGACCGCTCGAAATTGTTTACAGATTTAATTAATAATATAGGTTTTCCATTCGTGGTCAAAGCTCCTCACCAGGGTTCATCTATTGGGGTGGCAATTGTTAGAAAGAGAAGTTTAGAAGAATTTACGAAAGCCATTCAACAATGTTTCTTCGAAACAACTTTCTTGAAACGAGAATGGGAAAAAATGACTGACCGCCAGAAAAGGCATTTAATGGAAAAAACCTCGAACCTAGACGAAGGTATTGGCTTTCCACTTTATGTCAACGGAAAAATTCTACATCACCCCGCTGAATTGATGGAAGAATTAGATGCACTTCTATTTACTTTAGATTCAGTAACTGCCATTTCAGCAAATGCTGAAGACCACGTAATGATTGAAGAATTTGTGGTAGGACAAGAGTTTTCGTGCGGTGTAATTCAACATGACGACGGAACAGCTTTAGCCTTACCTCCTACCGAGATTTACGGTGAAATTCAAACTTTTGATTTCAAATCTAAATATAAGTCAAACGTCACAAAAAAGCGTATTCCAGTAGAAACGAGTATAGAAAACCTAAACAAAATTCACGATAATTTGCTTAAAGCTTTCAATAATTTAGGATTTAGCGTGGTAACTCGTATTGATGGTTTCTTAACTCCCGATAGCCGTGTATTACTACACGACCCAAATACCTTACCCGGTATGTCGCCAGCCTCGCTTATTTTCAAGCAAATGGCAGAAATCGGTCTTACCGTGACACAATCAATTACTTATTTCGTAAGACAGTCTATCCGTGAGCGTATCAGAAGTGGTAAAAATACAGTTGCTCTGAGAAATCTTTTAGAAAAAATTGATAGTCTGATTGAGGGAAGAGTAAATGCTCATAGAAAGAAAGTAGCTATTATTTTTGGTGAAACTGACGAAGAATACAAAACTGCTCAAAGAAAATTAGGAGAATACGCTTCTTCAGTAGCTTATGAACCAGTATGTGTATGTGCGGCTCGAAATGGCCAAATGTATAAAATTCCTGTAAACTTAATGTTTAAGGCTGATATTCAAGATTTTGGACAAAATATTGGTAAATCTAAACACCCATTTATTGCAGAAATAATAAGAAAAGCCGAAAAAATTACTAATAAATATGCAGGTAGCTTTGATACACAAGTAAAAAAGCTTTCTGAAACTGAACTTGCTGAAAGTGTACAATTTATTTTCCAGTGTGATTCAGATACATTAGTTGAATTATAATTACTATCAAGCATAAAAAAACTCCATCTTCAGAGATGGAGTTTTTTTATGCTTTTAATTTTCTATGATTAGTTACAATATTCGCGAATAACATTATACGCGGCAGAATATCCCAACTCACCCGCACGGCTAAGGTCATAACAACCAGCGTTTTCATCGCCCAAAGCATGTTTGATTATACCTCTTACATAATATGCCTCGGCGTATTTAGGGTTCAATTTTATGGCATTTGAACAATCCTGTAAAGCTTCTTTTTGAAGTCCCATAGATGATCGCACCAAACCACGTGAAAAATACGCTTCAGCGTAAGTAGGGTTTAATTCGATAGACTTATTTAAGTCTAAAATCGCTCCTTTACCATCACCTGATTTGAATTTAGAAATACCTCTGCTATAATAAGCCTCTGAGCGGTCTTCTGAAAATTCATTAATTCTACTTTTTTCTTGTACTACACTTCGAAGTTCGTCTAAAGTTTTTTTAGTAATTCTTCCTGTATAGTATACTTTTGAGTCAATGCTCATGTTATCTACTTCAATCGCTTTCGTTAAATCGGAAGTAGCATCTTTTTGATTTCCAAGTTTACTATTACAGAAGCCTCTTCCGTAAAATGCACGTACATTTTTAGGGTCAAGCTGAATGGCTTTATCATAATCATTCATTGCTCCACGGAAATCTTCAATTTTAGTTTTGGCAAATCCACGATTAAAATAAGATTCACTGTCTTCTGGGTTCAATTTAACTGCTTCATCAAAATCTTTAATTGAACCAGCAAAGTCATTGATTTTTAAACGGCTAAAACCTCTGCTTGCAAAAGATTGAGAACGCTTCGGATTCATATCAATCGCCTTTGTGAAGTCGGTGATACTTCCTTGATAATCTTCTAATCGAGATTTACATGCCCCTCTAGAGAAAAAGGCCTGATACATCTTATCATCTTCAGGATTCAATTCAACAACCTTCGTAAAGTCTTGGATGGCACGACGATAATCCAATAACTTGGCCCTTGTCATTCCACGGTAAAGATAAGCCATTGCATCTTCAGGATTTAGTTCAATGGTACGGTTATAATCTTGAAGTGCCGAACGGTGGTCATCTTGTTCACTTTTGCTTTTTCCTCTATAAAGATATGCTAAAGCATTTTTAGGGTCAAGGTCAATCGTACGGTCAAAATCTAAGATTGCTCCACGATGGTCTTTTAATTGCTGCTTCGCCAAACCACGGTTGTAATAACTAGCCGCATTTTCAGGATTCATTGCAATCGCCGTACTATAGGCTTGTGATGCACCAATATAATCACCTGCTTTACTTTTATTTACTCCAATTTCAAAATATTCTGATGCCGTTTGCTGAGCATTAACTTTTGTAATACAAACAGCAAAACAAATGGTTAATAATGGGAACAGTAGTCTTTTCATATAAATTTTTAGGTAAGTTTCAATTAAGTATAAACATTATTTAACGTGAATATCTTATTTGTGATTTATTACAACAGTTTAATTTAGCAAAGATAAATTTTATGCCTATTTACTCAATAGTTTTTATCAAAAGATTTTAAAAATATGACAAACAATACCGTTTAATAATTTTACACTTAAATAGCTTGTTGTTTTTACATTTTTTTAGATTTTTACATAATCTATTATTTTTGAGTAAAAATAATTAGACTTACGTTGCACAATAAATCCAAATTCTATGAAAATCATGCGTTTAATCGCAAGTACGGTCATTATTTTATCTCTACTTGTTGCTTGTAACTCTTCAAAAAAAACTACCAATAATAAAAGTAAAAAAGACCCCGCAGCCGCTGAAGCGGCAGCAAAGATTGGCAAAATGCTGGATTTGTTAGCTACCGATTTAATTGGTGCATCGAATCAAAAGGCAGAGATTGTCAGAACTGCGGATGGCATTAATATTACATTCCAGCCAGATTTTTATTTTGAATCTAGTTCCGAAAAATTAACTGTCGATGCCAAAGGTGTCCTCGACGATATTTCAAGTGTGTTGAGCCAATATCCATACACAGAAATTTTTATAGAAGGACATGCCGATAGTAGTGGAAATCAGTTGAATAATAAGAAGCTTTCAGAATTAAGAGCCAAAACGGTTGCTTTGTATTTTAAAGCACATAATGTAAATGCAGACCGAATTGCGATTGCGGGTTATGGAGCTACAAGACCCGTTGAAAGTAATAGCACCCCAGAAGGCAGACGTAGAAATAGAAGAGTCGTGGTGAAAATAAATGCTAATGAGAAAAAGTTTTTAGCTTCACAAGAAGCTGCTAAAGGAACAGTTGTAAAATAAAAAGCTAGACTGTACGAAAAGTTTCTGTGAAACCAATCACAGAAACTTTTTTATTGTAGTAAGAAACTAAAATTTATTAGTGATTAAAATAAAATTTGCGAAAGCCCAAATGAAAGCACAAAAACTAAGGTAGAAAGAGCCATTTGTTTAAGCATTGGGTCGGGATTTGGCAAACGAGAAACCTTTATACCATTGATAAAAAATAAAGGAAAACAAATGATATAATAATAGTTACTAGCTGCTTGCAAATAGCTAAAAATCAGCATACTAATCATACCAAAGCTCAATAAAAACCAATGATAAATAATCGCTTTAGGCTTACCTAATCGAGCCGGTATTGTCTTTTTCCCCGCACGAGTATCAGATTCAATATCACGAATGTTATTGATATTTAAAACACCCGTAGCAAACAAACCACAAGAGAAGGCAGGCAAAACATTTAGCCAAGAAAATGACTTCGTGAAAAGATAATTACTACCTAATACACCTACTAAACCAAAGAAAATAAACACTGAAACATCTCCTAACCCCGCATAGCCATAAGGTTTTTTACCTGCTGTATATGTATATGCTGCCAGCATTGAAATTAAACCGAGCCCCAAAAAGCCCAAAAAGTCGTTTTTTGAAGCATCCTTAAATGCAAAATACAATAAAGAAATACCCAAAACCAAACATAATACGACCATAAAAATTATACCATTGAGCATTTGTTTCGGTGTAATTGCACCCGACTGAACAGCACGTTCAGGCCCCACCCTACCCGCTAAATCAGCACCATTTTGTGTATCACCGTAATCATTGGCAAAGTTTGATAAAACTTGTAGGGCAATAGTTGTAAGGCAACATAAGGTAAAGATTAACCAATCGAACTTACCAACTGATGCTGCCAAAAAACCACCCATAAAAATACTCGCCAATGCCAAAGGAAGTGTGCGTGGGCGAGCTGCTGAAAGCCAATGCTTCATGATTATATAGTTATTAAAGAGAAAAAAAGAGTGAATGTAAACACGCACTCTTTTAATTTTAAATTAAAGTCCTACTGCTTTTTTAAATTCAGGGGAATCGGGTTTTACACCAGAAGCAAAGAAATTTGCAACCTCCCCTTTTTCATTTATTACATATTTGCAGAAATTCCAAGTTGGTGCCTTATCATTCCAGCCATTCATGTCTTTTTTGCTTAACCACTGATACAAGGGGTGCTGGTCATTGCCAACTACACTAATTTTTTCAAGCATTTGAAAAGTTACACCGTAGTTTTTCTGACAAAAAGTAGCAATTTCCTTGTTTGAACCTGGTTCTTGTCCTCCAAAATTATTAGCTGGAACTCCTAAAACTACAATTTTATCACCGTATTTTTCGTGAAACTTTTGCCAATCAGCATATTGTGGGGTATATCCACATTCAGAAGCTGTATTAAGTACAACAATCTTTTTCCCTTTGTATTTAGCAAAATCAATGGTTTCTTTTCCATCAAGTGACTTCAACTTGAAATCATAAAATGAGCCTTTAGCCATAATATTCGAGGGTTTTGCAACTGCTAATTGCTTATTTGAAAATAAATGTTTGATAATTCTGAAACTCATAAGACTTCCAACTGCTAAAACTGATACTGTTACGATAATTAATTTCTTTTTCATATTTTATTGAAGGTTACATACGTGTAGGTACTTGTACACCTAATAAACTCATTGATTTTGAAATTGTTTGAGCGACAGTTTTAATTAGCGAAAGTCTGAATTGCTGCTTATCGGCATCTGTTTCATTCATTATTGAAACTTCGGCATAGAATTGGTTAAAAGTCTTTGCCAATTCATAAACATAATTTGCAATTACTGCTGGCGAATATTCATTACATGCTTTTTGGATAACAGTCGGATATTCATTCAATAAATAAATCAATTCTGACTCTTGTTTTAAGATGTCAATATTTTTCACTTGATTATTCACTGGCACATTCATCGCCTCTGCTTTACGCAAGATAGAGCAAATACGTGCGTGTGTATATTGAATAAATGGACCCGTATTTCCTTGAAAATCAATAGATTCTGCTGGATTAAACAACATTCTCTTCTTTGGTTCAACCTTAAGTAAGAAGTATTTTAAAGCACCTAAAGCCAGCATTTGGAATAAATTTTCGGCCTCATCTTTAGTAAAATCATCAATTTTACCACGCTCACGGGTTGTTTCAGCGGCAGTTTCAATCATTTCTGCCACAAGGTCATCAGCATCAACCACTGTCCCCTCGCGAGACTTCATTTTACCTGAAGGTAAATCAACCATTCCGTAACTTAAATGATAACAACCATCAGCATACGAGCGACCTAAACGCTTCATAATGGCAAACAATACTTGAAAATGGTAATCTTGCTCATTTCCTACCACCCAAATTGATTTATCATTATGAAAATCATTGAATTTCATATCGGTTGTACCTAAATCTTGTGTGATATATACCGAAGTTCCATCTGCACGCAAAACGAGTTTTTCATCAAGCCCTTCTTCTTTCAAATCAATCCAAGTACTACCATTTTCTTTTTTGAAAAACACGCCACTTGCAAGACCTTCTTCTACTAAATCTTTACCCAATAAGTAAGTATTCGATTCATAGTAAACTTTATCAAAAGAAACTCCAATTTTTTGATAAGTTTCATTGAAGCCCGCAAAAACCCAATCATTCATTTTACGCCACAAAGCCATGACTTCGGCATCACCTTGCTCCCATTTCTGAAGCATTGCTTGTGCTTCAAGCATTAAAGGAGCGATTTTTTTTGCCTCATCTTCTGTTTTTCCTTCGGCAACTAACTGATTAATTTCTGCTTTATAAGCCTTATCAAACTCTACATAATATTTGCCAACCAAATGGTCGCCTTTCATTCCTAATGATTCAGGTGTTTCATTGTTGCCAAATTTTTGGTAAGCCAACATCGACTTACAAATATGAATACCACGGTCATTGACCAAACTTGTTTTGATTACATCAAAACCGCCTGCTTTCAAAATACTCGAAACAGATTCGCCCAAAAAATTATTACGGAGGTGTCCTAAGTGTAGTGGTTTATTGGTATTTGGCGAAGAAAACTCGACCATTACCGACTGTCCATTTGAAGGTAATTGCCCAAATGAATCATCAGCTAAAATTGCATTAAGTGTATCAATCCATACGCCATTATCAAGTACAATATTTAAAAAACCTTGCACTACATTAAATCCACTCACAAAGCTGTTTTTATCTTTCAAATATTGACCGATGGCATTACCCAACTCCACTGGATTTTTTCGCAAAGATTTCACTAAAGGAAAAACAACAAAGGTATAGTTTCCTTCAAAATCTTTTTTTGTGGGTTGTAAAATCACTTCCTCTTCTACTTGATACAGTGCCAAAAGTGCTTCTTGAATGGCTTTTTTTAATGATTGCTCGATATTCATAAAACTGATTTCCTTTTTTATTATGGACAAGTTTAAAAAACTGCCCTACTGGGCTGCAAAAGTACAGTTTTTTTAGAAGAAAAGTGTCAAGTTATTTGTATTTTAGCAATTCTACTAGCTAACTTTACTACTACTAACCTGCATTAATTATGAAAAAAACTTTATTTTGGCTGTGCATTACCACTATTTACAGTAATATTTTTGCTCAAAGAGTCTCACCTTCACAAGAATCTATAGAAACGGCGGCAAGGCTTGCTCCCAAAACAAGCGTAATTCCCAAAAGCCACATCAAACAAGGAGGCCAACCCAATATTGAAGAATTTGGATTTAAACCAATCAAACATAATAATATCATTCCAATGGGGCAAAACGGAACAATCATGTCAGATATCAATTCTGATGAGAAATTTACTTTTGTTCATACCGAAGGATACGACCGTAGCATTAAAAATATCTGGCAAAATGATTTTAAAATAGACTCTAAATATGATTTTATCGGAGAACAAAACGATTCTCTTTTTCATTATGCTATGTTTAATAACTTTTTAAGCAAGAATAAAATAACACTCCTTAAAACATCCATCAAAACTGGGATTCAACAAAAAATTGAAGGGTCACTACCCGAAGGCATCAAAATGTTTACATTCAGAGTTGTAGGAGAAGATTGTTTCGTTGCTTGCAAATACAAGGAAAGACCAGTTGTGATGATATTCCATGATGATGGAACATTTAAAGTTTTACCAAATTTATTGAACAAAAATGCTCAATTCTTATCACTATATGCCGATAACGAGAGTTTTACAGTTATTTTAAAACAACAAGCTAAAGGAACATTACTCATAAAAAAATATTCAAAAGAAGGGTTTCAACTAAGTAGTTTTACAATTCCGAATGATAAAAAACAGTTCAACGAAGCAAAAACAATCAGAATTGGGGGGAAATTATTTGTTATTGGCACCTACACAAAGGGTTTAAGTTTTAGGGTACGAGGCTTATATACAGCTTGTTTAGACGAAAACTTCTCACCTGAAAAAGTAAAATACACAGAATTTTCAGAATTCTCCAACTTACTAAATCAGAAGCAAAAAGCACCGCCTTATGCCATAGTTCATCAACTTAAACTTCTTGATAATGGAAAATCAGTTATGTGTGTGTTTGATTTTTTCGATGCAAATATCTCTAATCAAGAATACACCGGAAAGGTTAAGTATCAATACAGTATGATATGTAAATTTAATAACGAAGCCCAAATTCTCTGGAATTCTGTTATCGCCCTAGATGGCCTCACATCATACATATATACCATGCGTTCTCGTACGCAGACAGGGAGTAAGCTTGACATTTTAGAATCAAATGTTAAACCTGCCATGCAGTTTTTGATAAATAAAAATCGAATCTTGGGCGGATGTCAGTTTGGGAATGTCATTTATACAAATTTGCTTGATAGTGATACTGGCGAAGTAGTTGCCAAAGGTATGTATGAAGAGGCTGGAAACGAACAAATAACTGGATTTTTGCCATGGTTCGATGATAATTTCTTGGTTTGGGGCCGCGAACGTAGAAATCTACTTGCTCGACCTTCGCTTTATATGAGAAAAATGAAAATAGTAGAGAAAATGTAGTATATTTTTGCGTTATTTGCTTAAAATTTATTGTTCAAACTCTATGAGCTTAAATTTATGAGCTGGTTACTCTTTCCAACTCAAAATAAAAATCTCATACATTCAGAAATTCTAATTCATGCTCCAATCAATGACTGGTTTTGGTTCGGCCACTGTCGAGAACACCAAAATTTCTGTAACTGTCGAAATCAAATCTTTAAATTCAAAATTCTTTGATATCTATTGCCGTATTCCACGTACGTATTCAGAACGCGAAATAGAAATCAGAAATATTCTTACCCAAGAACTTGAGCGAGGAAAAGTAGAATTCATGATGAACGTTGTACCAAAAGATGAATCAGGTGCAGCAACAGTCGTTAATCGCCCATTAATAAAGGCTTATTTCCGTGATTTACAGGCAACTGCCAACGAACTAGGCTTCGAGCCAGGCCCAACGGAACTTTTAAGAATGGCTTCTATGATGCCCAATGCATATAACAATGATTCGCTAAACGAAGCCGACGCAAAAGCAGAATGGGATTTAATGAAAACAGCCATCAATCAGGCCCTAACAAAGTGTAAAGAATTTAGAGCACAAGAAGGAAAAAATACTGCTTTTAAATTTGAAGAATACATTCAAAACATTAGCCACTTATTGACTGAAGTTGAAGCACAAGACCCTAAACGTATTCCAGTTGTACGTGAGAGAATTGCAAAAGCAGTTGCAGAATGGTCTTCAAGCGAAAGCTTTGATAAAAATCGTTTCGAGCAAGAACTTATCTATTACGTTGAGAAATTTGATATTTCGGAAGAAAAAGTTCGCTTGAAAAATCACTTAGAATATTTCATTGCTGAATTAAAAGTTGCTTCAAACGGCAAAAAACTAAATTTCATTGCTCAAGAAATTGGCAGAGAAATCAATACCATCGGCTCGAAAGCAAACGACTCGGTGATTCAAAGGTTAGTTGTTCAGATGAAAGACGAACTAGAGAAAATCAAAGAACAAACCATGAATATTGTATAATGTAGTTTACACTGATTAAATATTGGTCAACCAGCAAATTCATATACAATTCATACTTTGATTTGCCCAGTTCTGAAAATTTAGCTAATTTTACCCCCAATCACCAAAGAAAATATCGTTTTCTTGTACGATTCCAATATTTTTTATAATCAAAATACCTAATACTTACAATGAGCCAAATTGTTAGAGTACACGCAAGACAAATTCTCGATTCAAGAGGTAACCCTACTGTTGAGGTAGATGTTTTAACAGATAACGGATATTTAGGACGTGCTGCTGTTCCTTCGGGTGCATCAACAGGCGTACACGAAGCCGTTGAATTACGTGATGATGATTCAAAAATCTATCAAGGCAAAGGTGTTTTGAAAGCAGTTAAGAATGTAAACGAAAGCATCGCTTCTGAAATCTTAGGAGCAAACGTTTTTGAGCAAAACTTAATTGACCAAATCATGATTGACCTTGATGGCACTCCAAATAAAGGTAACTTAGGAGCAAATGCTATCTTAGGTGTTTCATTGGCAGTAGCAAAAGCAGCTGCTTACGAAGCTGGCTTATCATTATTCCGCTATTTAGGTGGTGTAAATGCAAATACATTACCAGTACCAATGATGAACATCTTAAATGGTGGTTCTCACGCTGATAATTCAATTGATTTCCAAGAGTTTATGGTTATGCCTGCTAAAGCTGAGTCATTCTCACATGCTTTACAAATGGGCACTGATATTTTCCATAACTTAAAGAAAGTATTAAAATCAAAAGGTTATTCAACAAACGTTGGTGATGAAGGTGGTTTTGCACCAAACATCAAATCAAACGAAGAAGCTATCGAAATCGTATTGCAATCAATTGAGAAAGCAGGTTTCAAACCAGGCGAAGATGTATTCATCGCGATGGATGCTGCTGCTTCTGAATTCTACAATGCAGAGACAGGTCTTTATACTTTCAAGAAATCTGATGGTAAGCAATTAAATTCACTTGAAATGGCTGCATACTGGGAGTCATGGGTGAGCAAATACCCAATCATTTCTATAGAAGACGGTATGGCCGAAGACGATTGGGCTGGTTGGGCTGAGCAAACTAAATTAATTGGTGGAAAATGCCAATTAGTAGGTGACGATTTATTCGTAACTAACGTAAAACGTTTACAAGAAGGTATTGACAAAGGTATTGCCAATGCAATCCTAGTTAAAGTAAACCAAATTGGTTCATTAACTGAAACAATCAATGCTGTAAACTTAGCTCACAAAAACAAATATAAGAGCATCATGTCTCACCGTTCGGGTGAAACTGAAGACGCAACAATCGCTGACTTGGCAGTAGCTTTAAATACTGGTCAAATCAAAACTGGTTCGGCTTCACGCTCTGACCGTATGGCTAAATATAACCAATTACTTCGTATTGAAGAAGAATTAGGTTCGGCAGCTGTATTTCCAGGATTAAAATTCTGATTTAGCACATAAATCATCGTTAATAGGTTGTTATCTAACAACTTCTTGACCAAACAAAAGTCTGTCAAACTATTGGCAGACTTTTTTGTTTTTGCTACTTTTGACATCCAATCGTGCTTAAAATTATAAAATATGAGAATTTATATCCCAAGATTTATACATAAATACCGCTTTTATGTAGTCACCTTAGTTGGTTTACTTTTATGGATAGCTTTTTTTGATGGTAGCAATTTAATTGCTCAATTCAGACTTTGGCAGAAACTCTCGGAGCTGGAAGAGCAACAAGAATATTATGTAGAAGAATTAAAAAAAGTAAAAAAAGAAGAGCATGAAGTAATGGGAAATCAAAGTTCGATGGAGAAGTTTGCCCGTGAGCAATACCTCATGAAAAAAAGCGGTGAAACCGTTTTTGTAATTGTAGATGAAGATAATAAGTCTATTGAAAAAGAAAACGAAGAAGAATAGTAGTATAAATACTTAAATGATAAAAGCCTCTGTTGATGAATCAGCAGAGGCTTTTATTATAATCTTAGACCACAATTACTTCAATGAAGAAATCCATTTAGCGATTTTCATTGCTTCATCTTTTGGAACATTTGGTAATGCCGCCATCGGAGGATAACCTTCCCAGTTAGATGGTTTTGGTTTGTAAATTAATTCTACAATTTGTTCAGGCTTATATTTTTTCTTTTTCATTACCTCAACATAAGCAGGGCCAACCAAACGAGTATCAACTTTATGACAAGCCAAACAAGTATTTTTTTGTAATAACTTTTCTACATCTGGTGGAATTTTTGTCTGTGCTTTTGATACTGATGCAATACCTAGTACAACCGCAACGGTTAGGAATGATTTTTTCATTGGACTATGAGCTTTTTAAAATTTAATTAATCGGACCGGCTATGCGGTCGTAACCCGAATTATTCCGCTAAATTCGTAAACAAAACGTTAGAATGAAAGTTTTTGTTGAAATTTTAGAAGATTATTTTGTTAACAAAAAGTTAAATTAAAATTTCATTTGATAAAAGTCACAATCAATGTTCATAATCATCTCTAAATGAATAAATTAAGAACCCAAATTATTATTTTTTATAGAACTTAAACATAAATCCATACTTGTAAACGTTAGAATCTTTGATGCTGCCATAAAATTGACTACTTTCGTTGTTGACGAATAATTTTAGCCCCATAATAATATCACCTAGTGAATATCAATAAAAATGATTTTTACTTTTCAAAGCACATATTCAATACAAGCTGTTATTACCACTTTTTATAAATTTGGGTTAGTAATATTTTTACTTATTGGACAATGCGTACAAGCCCAACCAAAAGTTCAGTGGGCAAGTAAAGTATTAGCTTTTTCATCCGAAAGAGTTGATGCCAATAGTCCAGGGCCAAAATACAGAGCCATTCAAGTAATTGGTTCGCCCAATAAACTACCCCAAACTGGCGAAAGTGCCTGTGCGTGGTCGCCTGCTGGAGCGGATACTTACGCTGAAGAATTTATTAAAGTAGGTTTTGAAACCCCCACAAAAATAAAACAAATTTGTATTGGTGAAAACTTTAATGCAGGCTCTGTAGTAAGAGTTTTAGCCTATGATTCGCTTGACAAAGAATATATTCTTCACGAAAATAAAGAAGATGGTCTTGTTGGAAAGGGAAGAATGTGGAACATCATCATTCCTCAAACTGAGTTTAAAGTTTTTGCAATCAAACTCATTTTAGCACCAGCTAAGGTATCAGGGTATAACCAAATAGATGCCATTGGCATATCAGAAATTGAACTTCCTTTTGAGGCAAAAATAAATCACGCTAAAGATATTCCCAAAGACGTTACCAAAGAAAACTTGGGAAGAACAATAAATACTCAAAAAAGAGAAGTTGCCCCAATCATTACTCCTGATGGTAAAACCCTTTTCTTTACGAGAGAAGGACATGACATGAACATCGGAAAAACTAAAAGACAAGATGTGTGGGTATCTAAGATCTTACCTGATGGAACATGGGGAGAAGCGGAAAATATTGGCAGCCCAATTAATACCGACGAACATAATGCGGTTTCTACCATTTCGGCCGATGGTAAAACTATTTACTTAGTCAATGTTTATATGCCCGATGGCACTTACCGACCGGGTTTATCAAAATCTAAAAGAAATAAATTAGGCTGGGATTTTCCTAAAGAAGAACGCATTAATGATTACTATAATTTGAATAGTTATACAGAGTTTACAATTGCCCCAAATGGGAAGGTTTTGATAATGGCTTGTCAAAGAAAAGATAGCAAGGGTGATAAAGATTTGTACGTCTCATTTCTAAATAACGATGGAATTTGGTCAAAGCCAGTTAATCTTGGTGCTACAATAAATACGGCTGAAAATGAAAGTACGCCATTCATTGCAGCAGATGGAAGAACGATATATTTTTCAACGGCTGGATTTCCGGGTTATGGCGATAGTGATATATTTCTTAGCAGAAGACTCGATAGCACTTGGACCAAATGGAGCGAACCAGAAAATATTGGAAATCTTATAAATACACCTAAATGGGACGGCTACTTCACCATTCCAGCTTCTGGTGAATTTGCGTATTTAAGTTCAGAGGAACGTTCAATTGGTGCTGAAGATATATTTAGAATTCGCCTTTTCCCTTCTATTAAGCCAGAACCTGTAGCCATTATTTCAGGCACGGTGGTTAATGCATTCGACAAAAGACCAATCGCTGCCAATGTAATGATGGAGGTATTAAATGATAGCTTAAACAAAGAAACAATTGTAGCCGAATTTAATCCTGATACTGGTGAATATAAAATGGTCGTGCCATTGAAGAAATCTTATAGTTTAAATGCCTCAAAAAAAGGCTTTGTAAGCATCAGTGAAAGCCTTGACTTAACAAAAGAACGTCGTTTCAGGGAAATAAAGAAGAATATTAACTTAATCCCCGTAAAAGAAGGGCAAACAATGATATTGAATAATTTATTCTTTGAGCAAAGCAAATATGATATTTTACCCGAATCTTACTCAGAACTAAATAGAATAATTGAGTTAATGAAAGAATACCAATCTATGCAGGTAATTATTGAAGGACATACAGACGGAAGTGGAGATGATATTATGCTCAATGTAAAATTATCACAAAATAGAGCTAACGAGGTAAAAAAATATTTGGTTGAGAATGGCCATATAGACCCAGCAAGAATTCAAACTAAGGGTTGGGGACAGTCGAAACCAATCGCCAGCAATTCAACCGAAGAAACACGAAAAAAGAATCGCAGAGTAGAATTTACGATTTTAAAATTATAGTTTTTACAATTTTCTTCAATCAACAAAACCACGAATAATTCTATAAAGTGTTTAAGTTTACTATAAAAAATACTCTTTCAGCAATTCTCATTTTTATACCCGTAATATTACTGGGTATAGTTTTCCAAAAATATGCGGTAAATATTCCACATTGGGATGATTTTGCCATTAGGAATACGCTTGCCAAAATGCTCGAAACAGATGTTTTGTCTGAAAAATTCAAATTGCTTTTTTCACAACACAACGAGCATCGAATCTTACTTACACGCATCACAGCTTGGTTTACTTATTTCTTATTTGGGACTTTAAACCTCAAGGTTTTGATGCTTGGTGGAATCCTATCATTACTTGGCATTCTTGTACTTTTTTATGATTTATCAAAAAAATACAATCAATCAATACAAAGTTTTATTCCAGTTGTATTGATTCTTTTGAATTTTAGCCTTTATGAAAATATCTTTTGGGGAATGGCTTCCATTCAGAACTTTGGTGTAATTTTCATCACAATTTTAGTTTTCTATTTACTCACATTTTCAGTTGAAAACAAGCATAAAAAATATTTCCAATGGTCAATTTTGATGTGTTTTATTGGTGTATTCACCAGCAGTAATGGCATTATTATTCCAATAGTTGGAGCCTTAGTTTTACTTATTCAGCAAAGAAAAAAGCATTTATTTGTTTGGATAATAGCATCCATAATTATTCTAATCAGCTTTTTTTATGGTTTTGAGAAAAGTCCTGATAATGTACTAAAAACAGATTTAACAAATTTCAAGCTATTGGGAAAAGGACTTTTCGTTACACTCGGAAGTTCCATCGATGCCTCTTTCTTTTCCAAGAATATTCAGCTAGACCTATCAATGGCAGTAGGGTTATTTTTCATTCTATTTATGATTTTATTTGCCTATCAAGTTGTCTTCAAAAAATACGATTTGAATATCCGAAACAATGATTTATTCCTATTGGCTTGTTTAGCGTTTGTAGGGATAACATCAGTAGGTATAGTTGTTGCCCGTTCATCATACGGAATAGAAACATTAGCTACAAGTAAGTACAAAATTTATTCAACTATCACTCTGATAATTTTCTACTTGGTAGCAATCAATAACATTGGAGAAAAAATCAAATCGAAATTTATTCAGGTGGCAATTTTTGGGGCTATTGTATTTAATTTTTATAGTTTTATCGCCAATTATTCTTCTATAAAATATTTATACCAAGAAAGACTAACCGACCAATTTAAACAACAATATAGCGATAAATCATACCCCAAAGCTGGTATAATGCGTATTTTACAAGAACCCACTAAAGCCTTTTATGATAAACTAATTGACAATTTAGGGGTAGAAAAAGATTCTTCAAATCGTATTAAATACACCATCGAAGAAAAAAACAATGCCTTTGAATTAGTAATTCCTCAAAATGGATTACCAATTGATTTAAGTAAGCCAGAATCAGGCTTTTATGTGATAATAAAATCTAAAGAAAGGATTTATATTTATCCAAGTTATTTGAAAGCATTTGGAAAAAAAGCCTACCTCGAACAAACGTTTTTACTTAATAATCAGCTCAAAATTGATAACTTTACGGCTGTAATTGAAAAATCTTACATTGAATCTGGTAAATACCATATTGGGCTGATTAAGTCAGAGAAAGGTTTAAACAGTATTTATTGGACAAATCAAAATATTGCTATTCAATCAATTAACAAAGTTCGTCCTAAACAAAATTGGTAATTGATTTATCAAAAAAATGAGGTAATTACCTCATAATTTTACTCTTTATTGAATTATAATGACACAAAGCACTTCGAATACATCCTATTTAAAGCAATTAGATGGACTGAGATTTTTGGCAGTAACAATGGTTTTGGTTGACCATTGGTCGGGCGATATGCTTCAATTTCCCATAAGTTATTTAGGAGTTTGTATGTTTTTTGTTTTGAGTGGATTTCTGATTACAAGAATTTTATTGCAATCAAAACAAAAAGATGAGGAAACTGGTGGCAAGCATAATAAATCAATCAAAAAGTTCTTTATTCGTAGAACCATTCGCATCTTTCCTATTTACTATCTCACAATTTTGGTGCTTTTTTTATTAAATATTGAACCAGTAAGAGAAAAAATATGGTGGTATCTAACCTATTCTACCAATATTTATATTGCGATTAAACAAACTTGGTTAGGTTCAAGCGACCATCTTTGGTCATTAGCTGTTGAAGAACAATTTTACTTGTTTTTCCCTTTTATAGTCTTTTTTATTTCTTCAAAAATACTACCTAAAGTTCTCTGGGGCTTTATATTCTTGTCAGTTGGGCTTCGTTTGTTTTTCTATTTGAATGAAACTGCTTGGATGACTCCCTACGTACTTACGCCAACTTGTTTGGATGCTTTTGGAATGGGCGGTTTGCTTGCATATTTCTATTTCCATAAAAGTGAAAAACTGAAGCAAATTATTACCAATAAAATTTGGTTAATGATAAGCTTGCTATTATACATTGGAATTGTAATTTGGGGCAAGCAATTTCCTGAGGGTCATAATATCATTACGGTAGTTTTTTTGAGACTTTTTGAATCGCTATTTTCATTGTTTTTTGTCGGAAATGCAGTATATGGTTTTGAAGGAACAACCAAGAAAATCCTTGAAAATCGAGCATTTGTATATATAGGCCGAATCAGTTACGGGATTTATATCTACCATAAGTTTATTTATAATCATTACCACAATTCACCAGCCAACCCTGTAGTTAAATTATTAAATAAACTGCCATTGATTGAGCAAAATATGACCTTGAAAATTATTTTCTTGTATTTAATTACAATTGCGGTAGCAACAGTTTCTTGGTATATTATCGAAAAACCGATTAATAATCTCAAAGAGAAATTTAACTATTAGCTTCAAATCATTTAATGATTTTTCTAACCGTTTTTTTCTCGCCATCTAAAACTTGTAGAAAATAGAGGCCTGCCTCGTAATTACTTAAATCAATTTGAAAAGTTTCAACATTGACATTTTGTTTTTCTATTTCTTGTAGGATTCTCCCATTTTGATTAAATAAATCAATCTTAATCGTCCGAGCTTGAGCTTGATTAGGAATAGCTACATTCAATAAATTCTCTACTGGATTAGGGAATACTAAAATCTCAAAAATATTTTCAGGAAGCGACTCAGTTCCCGTCACTAAACCAGTCAAACCATTTACCTGCCATCCAATAGTATATAAACAATTAAGTAACAAATCACCAGGAGTATGATTCACTTCGGCAGCACGTACATTGGGGGTCATTAATGAATTTGCCGAACCTACTGGATAAGTACCTTCGTCAAAGTGCGAAAAACTTGAACCGCTTTTGAAAGTGGCAGGTGCATAAAGCCTCGGTAAACTATTGGCCAACGCAGAATTCTTCACACCAAAGTAAAGAACATTACTAGTTAAAGCAGTTTTTAAATCAGTTGAGGGATTCCCATAAATCCCAGTATTAGTTAGATTTACTTTTTTTGAATCTTTCATATAGACATCAAAAATATAAGCACTTCCTAATTGCCCATATTGCCCTTGCGTATCATTATTAATTACGGTCATTGAAGAAGAGAAGCCCAAACCATGAGAAATTTCGTGCAAAAGCACTGTGACCATATCAAATTTTCCAGCAACAACCTGTGCATTAGTAAGATATGACCAATTGATATTCGCATTCAATGATATGAACATATCGTAATCTCCTGCGTTTAAATCTTTTCCAGAAAGTGCCTCAGCTAATGGCGTGGGATACCAAACATTTGCATAAGGTAAGTTAGGGGTAGAAGAACTGAGCTTATAAACACGAGCAGCATAAGTTTCAGCAAGCACATTATTAGCTAAACTTTTAGACCAAGTAGCCTTGATTCTGATTGTTTGTGAAGAAACTAAGTATTTCTCCCAAAGAGAGATGGCATATTCAAAAGGGACTTTTGCTTGTTCAGGAAAATCAATGTAGGTGACTTCAATATTAGAGGTAGCTGCTAATCTACTTTTGGCAAAAGTAGCATTATCAGGCAATACTTGTGTAAAACTATTCTCAGGGTTAAAATAACATACTACTGGTATCGCAGGCATTGAATCTTGTGCAATAGTTGACAACTCAATGAAGATTAGTATAGTAAGTGTTAAGAAAACCCTCATAATAAAATGATTACAATAAGTAAATATTTTAATTGTAAGACGAAAAACTTCATTGAAAGATTGCATAAAACTAAAAAAACTCTCCTAAATAAAGGAGAGTTTGGTTGTTCTTGAATGGTATTAAAACCATCGAATGAATGAAAATAATCTATCCTGACAAATTTTTTGAATCCTTAAAATGACTTTTAGTCTCAATTCTTCTTTTGTTTCTTTAGCATTTACTTTTTTCAAATAAACTGTAAAGTAATTTACATATTCCAAAAAGTATGCCAAGGAAAAGTAGTTATAAAACGCTTATCTAAACTCTTTTACAAATGGAGAATAACCTAAAGCAAGGAAATTACGTTGTTTTTCTCGAGCTGATTCATTGGTTTTCAGCAAACCAAAATAAACTTTGTAATAAGTTTTTTCAGGATTATTCACTGTATAAATAAATAATTGTCTTTTTTCGGCATCTCCTTTTTTTACAATTTTCAAAGCATATTCTTTTGCCAAACTTAGGTCTGAAAAAGAAGCTAATTGTAGAGCATAACCAATTAAATCTCTTTTTTCTTTAACATAAATAAAATTGTCATCAACAATTTTTGGTTTGTCAACTCCAATTTCTTTCGTAATTTTTGTCAAATCATGACTAAATTCTTCTATTTCGATTGCCGGAGTCAAACTACTAATTTTTGAAGCTTCAGCATAGCTTGTTTCTTCATTAGTAGAATTAACCATTAGAATCTTACCAGAATTATCTACAAATAGAACTTCGTGGCCTTGATTACCAAAACTTGCCAATGAAAACCCTAAATTAACGAGTGTGAGAATTAGAGATAACAGAACTTTTTTCATGTATTTTTAAATTTGTATTTGAATAATTGAGTGCAAACTCCGTGCTAGACTTGTTTCTTAGCAGAAAAAAAATGAAATTTGAAGAATAATTCTTTAACCTATTTGATGAACTGTTTACTTCAAATTAAGACTTTGTGGGTCTTTATTAATTTAATGGCTAAAAAAAGCATCTTAACTTGAATATCTACTTTGATTTATGAAGAACCACATTCCCTTCCCTGCATTAGGACAAAGCAGGGCTATCGTTGAACGAGTTACTCCTGAAATTGATGGCGGCCGCTTTGCAGTAAAAGCAATTATCAATGAACTTATTACGGTTGAGGCAGATATTATTATTGATGGACATGACCACTTAGCAGCAAGATTGATGTATAAGCATGAGTCTGAAAAAGAATGGAGTGAAGTGGTCATGCATAGCATGGGTAATGACCGTTGGGTTGGACGCTTTGTTACAAGTAAGCAAGGTTTTTATGCTTACACTGTTGAAGCATGGGTCGACCACATTGCTAGCTGGCAACATGAAGTTGACCTAAAAGTACGTGATGGACAACATCTGAAAGTGGAGCTTATGCAAGGTGAGCTTTTTTTGAAAGGAATGGCGAAATTGGCCAAAGGTGATGATAAAAAAGCAATTCAAGAAGCAGCTAAAATAATGGCCAATGAGAGTAGATATAACGAAGCTATTCAAATTGCTATGAGCGACCAAATGCACGAGTGGCTTACAAAATACCCAGAACGCCAATCTGCATATAGATACAAAGAGCTTAAACTTTATGTTGACCGTGAAAAAGCTGGTTTCTCAGCTTGGTATTCACTTTTCCCTCGTTCGGCAGCTCGTGAAGTTGGTAAACACGGAACATTTAAAGATGTTGAGGCACTACTACCAAGAATTGCCGAAATGGGTTTCGATGTCCTCTACATCCCTCCTATTCATCCAATCGGAAAAACTAATCGTAAAGGAAAAAATAACACCGTCAACGCTGAAGAAGGAGATTCGGGCGTGCCTTATGGCATTGGTTCGGAAGAAGGTGGTCATACGGCTATTCACTCAGAACTTGGTACTTTAGACGACTTTAAGCATTTAGTACAAGCGTGTTTGAAATTCGATATAGAAATTGCGATGGATTTAGCCATTCAGTGTTCGCCTGACCACCCGTGGGTTAAAGAACATCCAGATTGGTTTAAGATTTTACCTGATGGTAGCATTAAATATGCTGAAAATCCACCAAAAAAATACCAAGATATTTACCCTGTAAATTTTGAAACTGAAGATTGGCAAAATCTTTGGCAAGAATTAAAATCGGTAATTATGACTTGGGCAGAATGGGGTGTCAGAATCATCAGAGTTGATAATCCACACACTAAATCGTTTTGTTTTTGGGAATGGGTTATTGCTGAAGTCAAAAAGGATTATCCTGATATGATTTTCTTAGCAGAGGCCTTCACAAAACCCAAAGTCATGCAACAATTGGCGAAATTAGGTTATACACAATCATATACTTATTATGTATGGCGAACGAGCAAGGCTGAAATCATTGAGTATATGACAGAACTAACGAAGGGGGAAATGAGACATTATTTCCGTCCAAATTTCTGGCCAAATACACATGATATAAACCCATATATGCTACAAGGAGGGCACGAGCCATTGTTCTTGATTCGCTACTTTATGGCGGCTACATTAGTTGGAAATTATGGTATTTTTGGTCCATCTTATGAGTATTTGTATCACGCCCCATATCCAAATAAAGAAGAATACGCTTTTTCAGAAAAATACGAAATTAAATGGTGGAATTGGGAGCATAGAAATAAACTCACTTATATTATTTCACAAGTTAACCGAATTAGAAAAGAAAATACCGCATTCAGAAATACCAATAATTTAGATTTTTGTTCCATTGATAACGAGCAAATATTAGCATACTTGAAAACAGCCTCCGATGGCAATCGTATCTTGTGTGTTGCAAGCTTAGATGGTTATAATCGCCAAGGTGGGCTTGTAAAAATTCCGCTTTGGAAAATTGGTAAAAACGAGTGGGAAAGTTATCGTGTTCATGACTTGCTTACTGGAGCAACATATATTTGGAAAGGAGACACCAACTACGTCGAGCTTGACCCTCAAATTCTACCGTTCCATCTTTTTAGAATCGAAGATATTTAAGCGAATTTAGCAGGAAATCTCACCCATTGCTTTCAGTTAAAACTGACGGCAATGGGTGGGGTCTCTTATTAATTTAAATTCAAACAAAATTAGAATCATTATCCAAGTTAATCATTACATCCACCAATAGTAGCATTTATAATCGTCCCAAACTCAGCTTGGAAACCTGCATTCAGTAGAATACTCCCTCCTGCCCTTAGACTTACATTTGCACCTGATATTATCTGATTACTAGCATTTATCTTTCCCATTGCATGAAATCTTTTATTTTCTGCACTAATGGTATCGTATAAATTTCTTTCAAACCATGTCACATTCATTGTAAAAGTCTTCGTTTTTTGAACACTTTTTTCAGTACAAGTAGCTGAATAAACTTCAGATTCAGAAATATTATTCAATTGAAAGCTTTTTCTATTTAAACCATTCGACCAATTTATTTCTCCATCACAACCTTCAGCAACTAATGTAAAATTGTAAAAGGGTATCACACAAGCTGGACTTTCCAAAGCATTAAATGAGGTTTTTACCACCCAAAAATCAACTTCACCCTTTGAATTATCAGTTTTATCACTCATGATATCTGAATTAGAATTTCCAATAAATACAAATCCAAGGTCATCTGATGGCAATAAAAATTGTTGACCCCAAAAATATAAATTGCCCGTTCCAATTCGCTTATCCCAATATTTTATTCCATCTTCATTGATGGCACATACCCATAAATCCGTATCACCTCTGTAGCCCTCTGAAATATCTCCTCCAATATTTGAAATTGTATTTCCTGCTAATAAATATTTCCCATCTATGGTTTTGTAGATCGAAGGAATACCTTCACTCCCATATCCGCCATATCTTTTATCCCATAATTTGTTGCCATTCCTGTCTATTTTTAATAACCAAAAGTCGTTATAACCAATTGCAGGAGCAGCCATATCACCGTCTTGGAAAGTATTATCGGCCAAACTACTTATGAAAATATTTCCATCATCAGTTTTTACCAAAGACGGAAACCTTTCACTACCTGTACTACCATATTTTTTATCCCACAAAATACCTCCACTATTATTCATTTTTACTAACCAAATATCATTATCTCCTCTATTCGGCGAGTTTATATCTCCACCCGTTCCAGCTAAATATGAGTTTAATCCAACATAAATATCACCATTTTCAAATTGTAACAGACTAACAATACTTTCGTATTTACTTCCACCTATTGTTTTATCCCACAATTGATTACCAAGTGAATCAATTTTCACTAACCAACCATCAAAGCCTGTTCGTAAATTTTCAGTCTTTTCACCACCATTATTAGAATCTGACTCACCACCTAATAAAAACCCACCATCAATCGTCGGAATCATCATATTTAAGAAATCATTTCCGTTTCCGCCAAATCTTTTATCCCACAATTTATTACCATCTGCATCTATTCGTAATACCCAGTAATCAATTGAAAGCCCTCCATTTGGGTATCGATGTGCATCTTGAGATTTATCGCCACCTTGTAATGAGTTCGAAGTACCACCAATAAGAAAACCGCCATCTAAGCATTTTACAATTGCCTTTGCTCCATCAGCCCCTGCTCCGCCGTAAGATTTATCCCAAGTCTTAATACCATTTTTATCTATTTTAACTACCCAAAAATCAGAACCACCATTGTTTGAGGACATTTTATTACCAGAAATACCTGAACTTGTATTTCCAGCCATCATATACCCTCCATCTATCGTTTTTTCAATGCAATAGGCATAATCATCCGAATTTCCACCAAAAGTGTTATCCCACTTCTTACTAGGCCCAGTACCACCAAGATTATTAGGGTACAATTTAATTTGGAAATTATCTTGAGCAATGCAAAAGTTAATTGTAGTTAAAAGTAAAAAAATGAAAGCTTGTAGGAGTTTATTCATGTAAATCTATTTGTTATGCTTTATTTTGTATTCATTGACCTTGACAGGTTATGATACTCAATGGTTGTAAAACTAATTATTTTTTTTCCAATGCCTACATTTCCAGTTATCAGTTCAAATCTTTCTCCATATCATTTATCTTTATTTGTGCGGGAAAAATATAATCTAAGTAATCATTCAACTTGTGTTTTATTGAAAGCAGGCATCAATCATACTTATTTAATTAAAGATGGGGAATTAAAATTAACATTTAGGGTATATAGCTATAATTGGAGAACAGAAAGCGAAATTTTGGAGGAAATAAAGTTACTAAATCTTTTAAAAAGCAATGGTATTTCTATTTCTTACCCGATACTAGATATTTCAGACAAATACCTACAAACTATTGAAGCTCCTGAGGGAAAGCGATTTGCTTTGATGCTTTCTTATGCCGAAGGAGAAAAACTTTTAAATTATGCCGAAGAATTACATTTTGAGGTTGGCGTATTAATGGCCAAAATACATCAAACAAGCATAAATATTTCCTTAAAACGCATTGATTATCATGCACAAAGCCTCATAGGTAAAATCTTTGATTACCTTCCCACTTTCCTCTCAGAAAATTCGGAAGAAATGAATTTTATGCGTTCGACACAAGCTTATTTATGGAAAGAATTTGATAAAATAGATGATTCACAATTAAGAAAAGGTGCGGTTCATTTGGATATTTGGTTTGATAATTTGAATATTTCAAGAAATGGAGAAATAACAATTTTCGATTTTGATTTTTGTGGAAATGGGTGGCTTTGTTTAGATATTGCCTATTATGTATTACAACTCTACAGCACAGAAAAAGATATATCCATTTGCGAATCAAAAGTAAAAAGCTTTTTAGCTGGTTATGAAACAATTACACCAATTTCAGCCGAAGAGCAAAGAATTTTGCCAATGCTTGGTATTAGTCTTTACTTTTTCTACTTAACCATTCAATGTCAAAGATTTGATAATTGGTCTAATACTTTTTTAAACGAAATGTATCTTAAGCGATTTATTAATTTACTAATTAAACGATATTTCGATTTGAATACCTCAAGCATTGATTAGTTTTTGGCTTATTCAAAACATTTACTACTTTTATCCTAAAAGCATCTAATACATGGCAAAACTACCATTATATGATTTTCTAACTGAAAAAGTTATTATCTCAACAGAGAAAGCTTCCGAAATCAGAAATCATGATTCAATGCAACCTTTTTCAATTTATTGGGAGCTAAGGCTATTGCTATATCTTGGGGTAATGTTTCTGAGTTCAGGATTGGGTATTTTGATTTACGAAAATATTAATACCATTGGACATAATATCTTAATTGGTTTCATTGCTATTCTTTCTGCGGGTTGCTATTTCTACGCTTTCAAACATCGTAAATCGTTTACTTGGCAAGAAAACCAAGAAACTAATAATCTTGATGACTTCGCACTGATTGGTGGTTGTTTAACCTTTCTCACACTTGAAGGTTATTTACAATATCAATACACATTATTTGGCACAAGCTACGGAATAGCGGCATTTTTGCCAGCAATTTTATTTTTATTATGTGCTTATATTTTCGACCATCGTGGCGTTTTATCCATGGGTATAACTGCTTTTGCATCGTGGGTTGGTATTAGCATCACTCCTCTACGATTATTAAAAAACAATGATTTTAATAGTGAAAATATTATTATCACTGCATTATTTTTAGGCTTCTTTCTAATTATGATTGGTTGGGGCTCAATAATGAAATCACTGAAGAAACATTTTAGTTATACCTATTTCTTATTTGGAGGAAATTTAGCTTTTATTGCGGCACTTGCAGGGCTCTTTACTTTTGACTATAAATTTATTTATGGTTTAATAGTTGCCCTTTTAAGCTTTTTAAGTATCAAATATGCCCGAACAATACACTCTTACTTATTTTTACTAATGGGGGTAATTTATGGTTATATTGCCTTTACCTATACAACTTTTGAACTATTACCCAATGAAATAGGCCCATATTTGTATATGTCATACTTTATGCTTTCTGGTATGGGAGTAGTTTTCTTTTTAATTAAAATCAAACGAATTGTAAGACAAAAAAATGAAAGCTTATAACGAAACTTGGGTAGATAATATTAGCTACAGAAAAACTGTAGATGATTGGTATTCTAGAAACTTGATTAGTTCTATTCAACACCAAAAAGCATATGACGCTCTGCCAATTGGATTTCATCAATCAAATGTTTTTATTAAAATTGGACTTTTTCTATTTACTTGCATTGTTGCTTCTGCTGCATTGGGCTTTATCTCTTTATTTTTACTTGAAATATTGTCTGATACTACGTTTTCCTATTCTGTAATCAGCCTACTTTATGCTTTTGTATTTCTATTTTTTTTAGAATACTTCATCAAAAAAAATAGCTTTTATCGTTCTGGTGTTGATAATGCACTACTTTATGCCACAATTTGTGCATTTTTTGTAGCCATCATTGGTTTTTTAGAAATCAACATAGCTATTTGGAGTTATTGCTTAATTGCTGTAATTATCTTATTACCAGCCCTAATTCGTTATGCAGACCCACTTGTAGCATTGGGACTTTATCTTTCACTAATAGGGCTTTGTTTTTTTTCTATTACACAATACAATCTCGGCAAAACCATTATTCCATTTGTAATTATCTTAGTTTCAGGAGCTCTCTACCTGACTAATGATTTTTGGGCAAAAAAGGACCAAAACTACTATTATCAAGATTGTCAGACTATTATCGAAGTACTTACACTTATTACATTCTACTTAGGCGGAAACTATTTTATAGTTCGCGAAGGAAATGCATTTTTAAACGACTTAGACGTATCTGTACAAATAACTTTTGCACCACTATTTTGTATATTCAGTACAATAATCCCCATTTTATATATTATTTGGGGTTTGTTTAAGCATAATCGTTCGATGCTTGTCGTAGGCATGGCAGCTTTGGGATTCGCAATATTTACATTTAGATTCTATAATTCTTTCATTCCAATCCAATGGGCATTATGCATTGGTGGAAGTTTATTAATATGTCTATGTATTATTGCAATACGCTCTTTAAAAGCAGCAAAATTTGGCATAACTTCTGAAGCAATTGGTGTAAATGAGTTAAAAAACTTAGAAGCATTTATAGTGAATCAAGCACTACAACAACCCAACCAACCAAATAAAGTGCAGTTTGGGAAAGGTGATTTTGGTGGAGGTGGTAGCGGTAGTAATTACTAAATTTGAATACTATGGTTCAGATTTGAAGATTAATAAACATGGAACTCAAAGAAATAAACATATCAGCTAAGGAAATCCCTAAAGAAGTCAAAGGCTTTGTGTTAAGCCCCTATTTCGGTGATGGCCTACGTATTACCTTTGGGGTATTATTACCAAGTTTAATTCTTGCCCAATTCGGTCTTTTAAAGATAGGAATTACTTTTTCATTGGGTGCTGTTTGTGCAAGTATTGCCGACTCTCCTGGGCCTATCACTCACCGAAGAAATGCAATGTTTCTTACAATTGCTCTTGTTTCTGTCATTTCACTAATTACTAGTTTATGTAGTGGTTCAATCATACTATCTGGCCTTCTCGTAATAATTCTTAGTTTTTTGTGCTCAATGCTTTACATCTATGGGCTACGAGCAGCTTCTATTGGAATTGCCGCATTATTGGTAATGATTATTGGTATTGACGATATTCGTTCTCTTAATGAAATTTTGTTTTATTCACTTTATATTCTAATTGGTGGAATATGGTATGCACTGCTGAGTTTATCAATTTACCAAATAATGCCCTACCGGTTAGCACGATTAACCTTAGCCGAAGCTATTTCAGAAGTTGCTAACTTTATGCGAATAAAGGCTGGTTTTTATCAAGTTGGTATGGACTATGATGCCAATTATAAAAAATTAATCGATGCCCAAATTACAGTCAACGAAAAAATTGATGCCGTTAGAGAACAACTTTTTAAAAATCAAAAAATTGTTGAGGAAAGAACCCAAGAAGGGCGTTTACTACTAGTTATTTTCGTTGATATAGTTGATTTATATGAACAAATAATTTCAACCTTTTATAATTATCAGAAACTTCATAAACAATTTGATTCGACCGGCATACTAACCGATTTTGAGCATTTTTTAAATCTTCTTGCGGAACAAATCAACGAAATAAGTGCTTCGCTAAAAGATGGAAGTAGGCCACATTTGAACTTAATGATTCCTAAAAAACTAGATAATTTAAGGTCGAAAATTGAAGAAATTGAAAAAGAAGATTTCCAAAATACAAGCGATTTACCCAATGGGATTGGCATTCAAGCATTGAAAAATATTGAATTAAACATTGAAAACATTCTACTAAGAATTAAAAAAATCAATGCTTATTTTAGAGCTAAACAACAAAAAAAGCTTATTCGTAATGATTTATCAACGAATGCCTTTACAAATAGTCAAGTATATGATTTAGATACATTTTTTGATAATTTGAATCTAAAATCTGAAAACTTTAGGCACGCTTTACGTGTGACTGGTATGATGCTTGTTGGATTTATCATTGCAAAATCAACCCAACTTTTACATAGTAACTGGATTCTATTGACCATTATGGTTATTATGAAACCAGCCTATAGCCTAACAAAAGAACGTAACCTTGACAGACTCATCGGAACAATTGCAGGTGCATTGATTGGGATGATTATTCTAAATTACGTAAACGATAATCGCTGGCTATTTGCAATTTTATTAGTTTGTATGCTCGGCACATACAGTTTTCAACGTAAAACCTACCTTGTAAGCGTAGTTTTCATGACTCCGTTTATTTTAATCTTATTTGAATTTCTGGGTATGGGAAGCAGGGCTTTGCTCATTGAAAGAATTTATGATACCGCAATTGGCGGTGGCCTGGCCTTTGTTGGAAGTTATATCTTTTTACCTCATTGGGAACATAAAAAACTAAAAAATACACTCATAGAAATGCTTGAAGCTAATTTGGCTTACTATCATCAAGTTTCACAAATGTATTTTGGTGAAGAGTACAAACGTGTGCCTTATAAAATAGTAAGAAAAGAGGTTTTCGTTAGAAGTGCCAATTTGGCATCAGCACTACAACGAATGCTTTCCGAACCAAAACATAAACAAATTAGCATCAATGAAGTACATAAATTTTCAGTACTAAATCATTTATTTTCATCTTACGCAGCAACTTTAGCTCTTTATTCGAGAGAACATTTTAATACGCTTCCAGACATTTCTGGACTTGCAACAATTACACAACATACAGAAATATTATTAAAAGAAGCGATAAAAGTGGTTGAAAAAAGTGAATTTGTAGAAAATGATAATATTAAAATATTGAAAATAACATCTTTAAATGATGAAAAAGATGAAAGTGCTATTCTTATTAGTGAGCAATTTATGAATATCCAGAAAGTAGCTTTCGATATTTGTAAAATCTCCGAAAGAATTGAACTTTAGGCAGCAAAGCACGTAATAATTATAGTAGTTCCTTTATCAAGCTCACTTTCAACTCTGATAGTACCATTATTTCGTTCAATCAATTCTTTTACCAATACCAAGCCTAATCCTGTACCCTGTTCTCGGGCGGTTCCTAATGTTGAATCCGATTGGTTCAATTCAAAAAGTTTAAGTAATTTCTCTTTAGGAATTCCTACTCCATTATCAGTAACTTTGATAATGGCTTCGTGGCCTACTTCACTAAATTCAAATCTTATAATCCCATTTTCTTTGGTAAACTTAAGTGCATTCTGCAATAAGTTTCTTATGACAATTCTTAGATGATTACTATCAAATAAAATCTCAGCATTTTCAGGTATTCTATTATGTACAGCAATATGTTTTGCCTCTAAAAGAGGATAAAAAACCTGAATTTTAGTTTCTATAATTTCCGATAACTTAACCGCTCCTATTTGAGGTTTTATTGCGTCCATTTGTGTGATTGTCCAATTTAATACATTATCAAGTAAATTATTTACATTACTAAGTTGTATATTAAGCCTATTTACAGATTCCGAAAACTCTTCCTGAGTTAATGCTCCCCAGTTGATAAGCATCAAGTAATTTTTCAGGCTTGCTAATGGTGAGCGTAAATCGTGCGAAATGATTGCTAATAGTTTATTTTTAGTAGCATTTAGTGCAGCTAAGGCTTCTTTTTGAGCATTAATTTCCTGTCGTTTTTTCTGGAGAAATACAGCAAAACTAATGAAAATGATTAAAATCAAAGAAATAGCCAACATTATTATGAGCTGTTGTCTTTTCTCTATTTCTAAAATGGCAATTTCACTTTCTTTCTTTTCCAAATCCATTGCAGCCTTCAACTTGGTTAATTGAACTTTCCCATCTTGTGTCTGCCTTTTATCTCTCAACCATAAAAGAATTTCAGTTAGTTGTTTAGAGGCTTCGTTAGCCTCTTTAAACTGACCTTTCTTCTCATATAGGCCTTGCAAATTTTTTACAAGAAAAAATAAATGAAAGGTATCTATTTTGGGTTTATTAATTTCAATTCTAAGACATTCTTTAAAAGACTGTTCAGCTTCTTTATACCTTTTTAATTTTGTCTCAAAACGACCAACATCATTCATGTAAACAAATAACCCTTTGGTCTTTTTTAAGAGTGGTCGTGCGTCTGAAAGTTTTTTATAGAAGCTATTCGCTTCTTTCATTCTTTTCTGAGACTCGAGTAAATCACAGTAGTCTAAAACTCCAGAAAACCATTGGTCAATATCATTTTTCCTAGATATTTCCAATGCCTCCCTTAAATAAACCTCACCCTTGGCAAATTCTTTCTTCCCTACTAAAAAATTAAATAATATAGCTCTAATATCGTGTTGTATCTTCCAATCATTCGACTTACTGGCGTACTCTAATGCTTTTTGATACAATTCACCGGGATTACCCGTATTTTGATGTCCAGCAATGATTCCAGTTAGTTGATAGCACCTAGCTAAATACAAATAAGAATTACAAGCCTTTGCGGCATCAATACCCTTTGTAAGCCATTCTAAAGCAACTTTATCATCTTTTACATAATATATATTAATATATCCTAGGCCATACATCGCCTGAGCAACATAATACAAATTCTTAATTTTTTTTGCTAAAGAATAGGATTGGTTTACGAAAAAAATAGCAGAATCAGGATTTTGGTATTCATACTTCATCCCCAAGTCATACAATAATTGGCACTTAGTTGTATCGGCAATTTTTTGTGAAAGTCTTTGCTTAAGGTAAAGAATATCATCTGCTTTTGCAGAAAAATGAACTAGATACAACAATAGGAAAACAACTCGAAAGTTCTTCATCTAAAATCTAAAGTCTATCAATTTGTCCTACTTATCAATTTTCCTTCAATATGTTTCCGTGTTACTTGCATACGATATTGCTCTCCAATTGGAATAATCGTTCCATCAACTAAAATCAGCTCACTTTTTGTGATGAGATTAATAGCTGAACGATTTACAATATACGACCGATGCACTCTAAGAAATCTATCCCCCTTGAGTTGTTCTTCCATTTTTGCAATAGAAAGTATAGGTAAAAATGATTTACTGGTTGTAACAATCTGCAAAAAGTTTTCTTGGGATTTCATATAAAGCACTTCGCGGTATTCTATCTGCACGTAGTTTAGATTTTCACGGATAAAAAAATAAGGCTCAGCATTCGCAGATTCGGGCGGATGAATCATCCTTACTTTAACTCTTTCTATACTTCGAATGAAACGTTCAAGATCTATTGGCTTTAATAAAAAGTCAATTGGAGATACTTCATAACAGTCTAAGGCATAATTAGGGTGAGCAGTTACGAAAATTACCAAGGGAGGAATTCGAATACTTTTTACTAATGCCAAACCTGTCATGTCAGGCATCTCAATATCGCAAATTAGTAAGTCCACTTCCACTTCGGCCATTTTCCCATAAGCTTCCATAGCTGAACTGCAAACACCCACAAGCTCTAAGTTAGGATTCATCTGGACAAACTTCGAGAGAATAGTTTGCCAATCAGGATTATCATCTACAACTAAAGTATTAATCTTCATTCTTTATTTACAATAATAGGCAGGTTACTTAATTAGTTTTCATGTACAAATGGCGTATGTTAATCTACAAAATAGGTCATTCTGTAAACTATTAAAATTTGGATTTGTCCAAATATAGTGCAATCCTTAATTTTGACAAATAATTTCTTTGTATAAGTAAAAAAAATATTTGTTGCATATATTTTGATACCTTTAATAAATGAACAAAGCAGAACTAATCCGAGAAATTTCAAATAAAACCAGTATTAGTTTTGAAGAAACAACTTTAATTATTGATTCATTATTTGAAGTTATTAAAGAAGAAGTTCATAAGCAAAAAAAAATTACTTTTAAGGGCTTCGGAGCCTTTTTTCAAAAAAAGAGGGCTACCAAAAAAGTACAATTGATAAAAGAGAAAAAAACAATCACATTGGCTGAACACTATATACCAGCATTTAGTGCATCAAAGACATTAAAAGTTACAGAATAATTGCTATTGAGTTTTTCGTATCCAAAAAGTAAACTTAAAAAAGAAAACTCCCAAAACAACCTGTATTTCACAAAACGTAAAAGTATTCACTTTTGCGTTTTCTTATTTTATAGCCTCTATATCTACATCTGTATTACTCTCTTTCCAATAAACACGTAGTACCTTTGCATGTACACCAATGTTTTCAAAATACTGTAACCATGAAAGCTGCTGATTTGAAAGATTATCGGTAGGTGATTTTACTTCTACAAAACAATAGCTATCGTTATCCCAAATAAATAAATCAGGAAACCCACGCAGATTTTCTACCAAATTTTTCGACATTTCGTGAAGAATATTCTTCAATGCTTCAAATTCTATCAATTCTACCGCTTTCCGTACAAGTAACCAAATTTCATCTATCCAAACTACAAAAGGGTTTGCAATGCCATTTTTTGATTCATATCGTTCGCCCATATAAACCAATAAATCTTGTACATCACTAAACGAATCTAAGTGATTGATTATAATGTCTTTACGTTTTTCATAAAAATCAGGTAAATATAAATCGGATGGGCGTCTTTGGAATGGGTGGTGAAACGCCACCAAACTCGGGTCAAAAACAATATCCCAAAAAACTAATCCAAAAATAGCACGCCAAAGATGATTCTCAGAAAAAACCGCCAATTTACCCTCTTGTTGGTAATAATCAACTACTCCCATTTCAACTTGGTGCCTAAACTCACGCGAAATGGTAATAGACTCTGCCTGATGCAACCAAGAAGTTGTACTTTTTTTAGTTTTCTTTTTTGTGTTGAGTTTATTCAAAAAATCAATTGCATAAAATTTTTCATCGGCATTTTTCGGATATTCAATCATTTGTTGACACATCGAAAAAGCTTCATCAATATGATTTAACTTTTGTAAAGTACGAACTTGTCGTTCTCGGGAAGGTACTTGTTCGGTAAGTCGATAAACTTGAAGAGCTTCATCTAAAAGCTTACTTTTTTCTAAGAATGTAGCCACTTTTATTATTAATCGCTCGTATGAAGGCTTGGCCACCTCACTCAATTCATGGGTAGTCTCAGCAAAATTCATAAACCAATCGTATATTTCTAGTGGCGGAGCCGTTTCTTTTAGCTGGTTAAATAATTCATTTTGGTCTGTAATTAACCATTTATCTTCGGCATCTTTACGTGTATTAAAACGAGCTACGAGTTTATCATCATCATGACTTTCATATTGGATTAATCCCATATCTCTTACCACAAACTCAGTCATATCAAGATAGCGATTTCCAAAAAATAAGAACTTCATGAAAGTTGTTTCAAACTCAAAACAAACTTTTATGATAGGCTCTAAAGCATTAAGTTTTTCAACGATAAATTCAAACGGGAAAGTTTGGAGAATTGCCTCTACGAGTTCATCTTTTTTTAGTTTTTTCTGTTCTTTAGACAAGTCCGTAAATTGAGAAACTAATTCTTTAGCATTCAAAATACCCAAAATTTCCTTGCTAAATGTTTCGTGTTTGCTTGCCTTTAAATTTTCGATAAACTCACGCTCCAATAATTCATTTAAAAGTGCAGGAATATCAGTCAATTCGGCGTAAGACAATTTATTTATTCGAAAGAAAAGCCCTCTCCTATTCGTAAAGCGAATAAAAAGACATTGAGCATCTTCACTCAAACAGTAGTATTTCCGAAGGAAACGCCATTCATTTTCATTGAGGATATGACGGTACTTTTCTTGAACAAAATCAAGAACATAGTTGAAATATTCGAGGTAATATTTGGGTGGGAGTTCGTTTTGAATCACTTTTTTTGTGCATGAAAATCAATCTAAAAACTATTACTAACACATTTTGGTTCGGTCAGATAATTTATAGTTTTATTTTCAAACCATCGTAGGCAAGTCTAATATTTGAAGGCAACTCTTGTTCAACTATGCTATGAAAGCCCATTTTATGACTGATGTGCGTAAGATAAGTCGTTTCAGCATTTACTTTTTGGGCCACTTCAATAGCTTCTTCCAACGTAAAATGCGAAATATGTTTTTGGCGTTGAAGAGCACCCAAAACTAACACTTTAGTACCATAAACTTTTTCAAGTTCCTCTTCAGAAATAAAGTTTACGTCTGTGATATAAGTAAAATCATTAACTCGATAGCCTAATACTGGTAAGCGATGATGTAATACTTCTATAGGTAGAAAATCAACACCTTTGATTGAAAATGGTTTATTTTCAATTTCATGAACATTAATTAGAGGAACGCCCGGGTATTTTTGTTCATCAAAAGCATAAGCGAATTCTCTTTTGAGTTGATTTAAAACTCTTGGATGTCCGAAAATATCTAAATGTTGAATCCCGTGAAGATAATTATAAGGTCGAATATCATCCATACCAGCAGTATGGTCTTTGTGCTCGTGCGTATAAATTACGCCATCAATGTGAGGGATTCGCTCTCTAAGGGCTTGTTGGCGAAAATCGGGGCCAGTATCAATTACAAAGCTTTTATTATCAACTTCAATCCAAACCGATACTCTAAGGCGTTTGTCACGGTAGTCTAACGAATTACAAACCTCACACCCACACGTAAGTACCGGTATACCGCCTGAAGTACCTGTTCCGAGAAAAGTTACTTGCATTTTAGTTTGAATATATAGATAAGTAAATGATAGAATGGATGTTCAAATAAATTCTAACAAGATATTCTATCATTTACTTATTTGTAAGAGGTGGCAAACCACTAAAAAAAATTACTCAGTAAGTCCTTTAACAACATCAACTAATCTATCGAAATTCAAAGGTTTCATTAAAGCATCATTAAAACCTGCCTCTTTGAAATCAGTATCTGTATAGTTTTTTGCATTGCCAGTGATAGCCACAACTGGAAGTTGAGATTTCTTAGAGTCACTGAGCTGACGAATAGCCTTTACACATTCCATACCATCCATAATAGGCATATTGATGTCTAGCAATAAGATGTCAAAATCTTCTTTATCGAGCAATTGCATCACTTGTTCGCCATTTTTCACGGCAGTAATTTCAAAGTTTTGAAATTCCAAAATCTTTTTGGCTAAGTTTTGAATCACTGAGCTGTCTTCGGCAATTAATACTCGTTTCATTGGATAAGAAAAAGTGTTTTAAATAAAATGGTCCTGATAGATTTTGGTGTAAATATAAGGAAAGATGAAGTTCTACAAAATCAAAACTATGGATAATTTCTAAACATTTATCAATAAGTACGAAAAAAAGTCTTATTTGAACAAATTTTTACTTTTTACTTAAAATATTCATAAAATTTTGCTTGATTCGTGTTCAAATTGAAATTTTATTGATTTTTAAAACTTCCAATGAATCGAATAATTCCCACTGGAAAAAAAATATATTTTGCTTCAGATTTTCATCTAGGAGCACCTTCACCTTCCGAAAGTCTGAAAAGAGAACGTATCATCATTGATTGGCTTGATAACATCCGACACGATGCGGAAGTGATTTTTCTCGTTGGTGATTTATTTGACTTTTGGCATGAATATAAATATGTTGTCCCTAAGGGCTCGGTTAGATTCTTAGGGAAACTCGCTGAATTATCAGATTCGGGTATCGAAATAATTATATTTCTAGGAAATCGAGATATGTGGATGAGTGATTACTTCGAAACTGAACTTAAAATTCAAACCATACGAAAACCCCGAGTTTTTACTTTTAATCAAAAAACATTTTATGTGGGTCATGGAGATGGCCTTGGTGCAGATGACATGGGTTACAAAATTTTGAAAGTAATTTTTGAAGGAAAATTACCAAGATTTTTGTTCGGCAGAATCATGCACCCTAATCTCGGAATGAAACTTGGACTTTTATGGACAAAAAACAGTTGGAAAAAGAAACGTAAACCTGAACAATTCAAAGGAGAGGAAAAAGAACATTTAGTGCAATATTCTAAAAGAATAGAGGCTCAAAATCACCATGATTTTTATGTTTTCGGTCACCGTCATACTGTGGTCGAAATGGATATTTCATCAAATGCCAAATATTTCAACTTAGGCGATTGGATATGGCATTATAGCTATGCTGTTTTTGATGGTGAAAAAATGCAACTACATAATTATCAACCTAAAGAATAATTTTTTTAAGCGTAAGATATAAGCCTTTCACCAAGTAATGAATTATTCAATACATTTTGTTTCATTGCTTCTAGGAAAATATTTAGTTTAAAAGTTTGTTTGATGCTTTGTAACTGATTATAACTGTGACAATCTGTACCCCAAAAAACTGCTAGATTTTTACTGATGATAAACTCTGCAATTTCCTGAGCTTGTTTCGAATAATAGCCTGTTAGCGAGCCTATATTTAGCTGAAAAATAATCCCATTGAGGATCAAACGTTCTATGATATTTTTATCTTGTAAACTTATGTATCTTTCAGGGTGAGCTAATACAGGTGTGTAACCTGCTTGTCTAATTTTGGTGGCGGCTTCAATAATGCAAGAAACCTTAGAAACAAACGAAACCTCAAATAACAAATATTGCCTACTTCCGCCAAACGTAAGAGCCTCACGGCGTTCGATTAATCTAAATAAATTATCTTCAACATAATATTCCGCGGCAGCTTCCAGCTCCATCTGAATATTTTGCTGTAAAAGTGTAGATTTTAAAATTTGAAGAGAATTGAGTATGCCTTCTGTAGTATTATTATAATACCCAGACATTACATGTGGCGTTAGTATAAGCTTACGATAACCGATATCATACATTTCTTGGATAATCTCAATACTCTGCTCTATATCAGTAGGACCATCATCTAATTGTGGGAGTAAGTGTGCGTGTATATCAACTCTCAAGTGGCTATTTTGAGTATTAGTTTCTTTACTCAAATCGCCCCTTCTAAATATCGACTTAAACATTATGGATGGTTTTATTGATTTCTTTGGTTTCAATCAACACCCTAAAATAATTAGGGTGTTGACTAGCTGATGAGTCCCAAGACCATGCCAAATACCTACTCCTGTAAATAAAAATAGCAAGCGGTAGTATACGCTTGCTATAAATGATTTTGCAGTAATTATTTACTTAAATTACTATTTTGGTATAATTTATGATAGCATAACATTAGAAACCTTTCGAAATAAGCTCCTTGAATGTTGGTAATTCTAAATCTTTCTCCGATACGTTCGGATTCGTAATTCCCCAATCAATATTCAAATCAGGGTCATTCCAAATAATTCCACCTTCTGCGGCTTTATTATAAATATTTGTACATTTATAGGTAAAAATCGAATCCTCTAAAGCAGCAAAGCCATGAGCAAAACCTTCGGGAATAAATACCATATTTTGCAACTTTGAATCGAGAACAAAACGTTCGTATTTTCCAAAAGTTGGCGAGTTTGGACGAATATCTACTGCAACATCAACTACCTTTCCAGTAATAACCCTAACTAATTTTCCTTGAGAATAAGGTTGGCTTTGGAAATGTAAACCTCTTAAAACTCCAGCAGTAGAAAATGATTGATTATCTTGTACGAATGTAAAAGGAATTCCGTTTTCAGCAAAAATATTGTGTCTATATGATTCGAAGAAATGACCACGGGCATCGCCAAAAATTTTAGGATATATTTCGATAAGTCCTTCGATACTTGTTTTTCTAAACTCCATTATGATGGTTAATTTTTGAGTAGAATAATTTATATTTGGATTTACTGTACGATATAGGTATTTATATTTTCACTACAAAAGTAATATTTAGTAAATAAAATCATTTTATTTTTCTGATTAAATCACATAAATTATAGAAATTTGCTCAAAAATCAGTAGATAATGACAAAACAACAGCTTTTCGAGCAAATTACTCAAAAAAACTCTTATTTGTGTGTAGGTCTTGATACCGATATCAAAAAAATACCTTCGCACCTCCTCAAAGAAAAAGACCCAATTTTTGAATTTAATCGCCAAATCATAGACGCTACTGCTCAGTTTGCCGTTGCTTACAAGCCAAACATTGCATTCTACGAAGCTTTGGGAGCTAAAGGTTGGGAAAGTCTTCAAAAAACGATTGAATACATTCCTAGAGAATGTTTCACGATTGCAGACGCCAAACGTGGAGATATTGGGAATACCTCAAGTCTTTATGCTCGAACATTTTTTGACAAATCTTCTTCTGGATTAGATTTTGATTCGGTAACGGTTGCTCCATATATGGGTAGCGACTCTGTTATTCCATTCTTAGAGTTTGAAGGGAAATGGGTAATTCTTTTAGCTCTTACATCTAATGCTGGTGGTGATGATTTTCAGCAATTATTAGTCAATAGTGAAGAATCTGAAATAAAAAATCTATACCAACAAGTAATTTTAACTTCACAGAAATGGGCTGATAGCGAACGAATGATGTATGTAGTGGGTGCGACAAAAGCAGATAAACTACTTAAAATCAGAGAAATAGCACCTGAACATTTCTTACTCGTTCCGGGAATTGGGGCACAAGGAGGAAGCTTAGAAGAGGTATCAAAATATGGAATGAATAAACAATGTGGTTTACTGGTTAATTCTTCAAGAGCAATTATTTATGCTTCTTCTGGAGATGACTTTGCAAAAGTTGCAGCCCAAGAAGCTCAATTAGTGCAAGAAGAAATGGCAAAATATTTACAAATGTATTTGTAATTTTTGCTCAAATTTTCCAAATTGTTCGACTAATCCAACAATTTGGAAAATTATCCCACTAACTTTTTTATGAACGAAGCATTTCTGCACTACCTATGGCAATTTCAACAATTTGAAAAATCAGATTTACGTACTTCAACTAAGGATACGATTACTGTTCTAAAAACAGGATTCTATAATACCAATTCTGGTCCAGATTTTATTAATGCAAGAATATTAATCAATGAAATAGAATGGGTCGGAAATGTAGAAATTCATATAAAATCCTCAGATTGGAAAGTTCATAAACACCAAGAAGATGAAGCCTACAACAATGTGATTCTCCATGTAGTTTGGGAAAATAACCAGCTTATTGTTAGACAAGATGGTAGTTTGATTCCAACCCTAGAATTGAAGTCAATTACAGACTTTGAACTTATTAATAAATATCAGTATTTAATTGATAATCAATCAATAATCCCTTGTCAGGAAGCATATTCGAAGGTGTCTGACTTATCAAAATTTGCAATGCTTGATAAGGTTCTGACCAAACGACTACAACAAAAAGCAGCCATTGTAAATGAACTTTTTGAAAATAATAAAGGAGATTGGGAAGAAACAGCTTACCAATTATTAGCGAGAAACTTTGGTTTCAAACTCAACTCTGATGTTTTTCTTAGGCTCGCTCAAAACCTTCCGCTAAAAGTGCTACAAAAACATCGAGATAATCTCTTTCAAATTGAGTCTATGTTTTTTGGGCAAGCTGGTTTAATTGAGATTTATGATGAATATGCTGAAAAACTAAGTCAAGAGTATGAATTCTTTGCCATAAAGTTCTCTTTGAAAGCAAGGCAATTGAATTCATATGAATGGAAGTTTTTACGTACACGTCCGGCAAATTTCCCCACAATCAGATTGGCACAACTGGCTAAATTAGTCACGCAACAACAGAGTTTTTTCTCACTATTTACTCAAAGTAATTCGATTGAAGAAATACGTAATGCATTAAAAATTGAGCAATCATCTTACTGGCAAGAACATTTTAACTTTGGTAAGACTTCCAATAAAAAATTATTGGGTCTGGGTATAAGTTCTATCAATAACATTATAATTAATTCTGCTATCCCATTGTTGGCTTTTTACGCAGAAAAGATAGGAAATCATGAATTAATGAATCGGTGTATCAACTTTTTAGAAAATTTACCCGCCGAAGAAAATAGTATTTGTGATATTTGGAAGAATATGGGTTTAAGCATCAAAACAGCTTTCGATTCACAAGCGAGTATTGAGCTTTACAATAGTTTTTGTACAAAAAAGCAGTGTTTACAATGCAATATTGGAGTAGAAATACTAAAAAACCCTCCCGAATGAGGAGGGTTTGAGAAAAATATCTTAAGTACGATTTACCATCGAAACACCAGATACTAATAATATGATACCTAATACTGCTGGAGCGATTTTTCTTGCACCTTTTACAGCCAAACCCATGACTGTATCATTCGTTGACATAAAAGCTACACAAGCAAACAACAATAGCAAAAGTCCCATTCCAGCTAGGATACCACCTAACATTCTTTTAAATTTAGTTCCGTCATTCATATCAGTTAATTATTTTCGAGTTTAGGTATTTCTGTTAAATATCTTACATCTTCTTTTGTTTTTACAGGCTTAAGGTTAAGTTTTGCTCCTTCATTTAAAATAAACTCAAAAGAAGGTCCAAATTCATTGGGAATGATGCCTTCCAAAACTGCCTCCCGAAGGGCAAGTTTTATGGTTCCCACTTCTCTTGAAGGTTTCAAATCAAAAACTTCCATGATTATCTCACCAGTAATAACTGGCTGAAAATTACGAAGTTTATCTTTTTCTTCCAACTCAACAAGCATTTCCTCAACTTTATCGAAGTTGGCTAAGTATTTTCTTACTTTATTAGAATCTTTTGAGGTAATATCTGCTCTACACAAAATCATTAAAGCTTCTAAGTCTTCACCTGCTTCAAACAATAAACGGCGTAATGCAGAATCAGAAATGCCTTCTTTCGCTAAGGCAATTGGACGCAGATGCAAACGCACTAATTTTTTAACCATTCTCATTTTACCATCAAGTGGTAATTTGAGTTTACGGAAAATATTGGGAGTCATTTTAGCTCCTAATTCTTCATGTCCGTGAAATGACCAACCTATTTTTGGATGAAACCGTTTGGTAGCAGGTTTAGCAATATCATGCAAGATTGCCGCCCAACGTAACCATAAATCACTAGACTTAATCGCCACATTATCAAGCACTTGCAAAGTATGATAAAAATTATCTTTATGACCTTTCCCATCATGAGTTTCAACACCTTGAAGCTCACAGAATTCAGGAAAAATAATTTGAAGCAACCCAGTATAAAACAACAACTTAAAACCGTAAGATGGTGTCTTTGATAAAACTATCTTATTTAATTCATCGGTAATTCTCTCTTGGGAAACAATTCCGATACGGTCTTTCATAGACGAAATTGCATCAAAAGTAGGACCATCAATATCAAATCCTAATTGAGAGGCAAACCTCACAGCACGCATCATACGGAGCGGGTCATCAGAAAAAGTAATTTCTGGGTTGAGCGGTGTTCGGATAATTTTTCGTTTAATATCTTCTACCCCACCAAATGGGTCAATGAGTTGCCCGAAATTTTCTTTATTAAGCGAAATACCCAAAGCATTAATCGTAAAATCTCTGCGATTTTGGTCGTCTTCTAATGAACCATCCTCTACCAAAGGTTTACGGGAATCATAACGATACGATTCTTTTCTTGCACCCACAAACTCAATCTCTATATCGCCCGATTTAATTTGGGCAGTACCAAAATTCTTGAAAAAACTCACATATACATTATCGCCTAATTTGCTGGCTACTTTTTCAGCCAAAGCGATACCACTTCCCAAACAAACCACATCAATATCTTTATTTGGTCGGTCGAGGAATAGGTCTCGTACATATCCGCCAATCACATATGCATCAATTTCTAATTCGCTTGCGGCATTGGCGATTACTTCAAAAATTGGGTCTTTTTGTAAACTTTCTCTAAAATTCAATGTCAAAATTGGTAGTTCTGTTTGCAAAGGTACAAAGGATTGAAGACCTAAACAATTTCGACTGAAATATTGCAGAAAAGCTAAGGAAAACAAAGCAAAAAATGTAAATTTGAGGCTTATATGATAAAGTCAGTGAATAAATTTACTAACTATTTGAACAGAGGAAAAATACAAAAAACACCAAGATTAAAATCGTTTTAAAATAATATATCCTTTGTTCGATTAGAGAGCGATTTCAATCGCCATTTTTATCCAAAACAAACCTCAAACATGACTCCCAATATTCCTGAAACAAACCAAACTCGTATCGTCATTATTGGTGCGGGATTTGGTGGATTAGCTCTTGCACAACAGCTCGCCAAACACGACGTACAAATTGTTTTAATTGATAAAAATAATTACCATCAATTTCAGCCTCTTTTTTATCAGGTAGCTATGGCTGGCCTCGAACCGAGTTCGATTTCTTTTCCACTCCGAAAGATTTTTCAACGCAAAAAGAATGTCCATATCAGAATTACGAAGGTAACTCAAGTAAATACCGAACAAAAAATTCTGACAACTGAATTAGGTGAATTAAGCTACGATTATTTGGTAATTGCGGTTGGAGCCGATACCAATTTCTTTGGTATGCAAAATATCATCGAAAATGCTATGCCCATGAAATCTGTTTCAGAGGCTATCTATCTGAGAAACAAGGTTTTACAAAACCTTGAAGATGCTCTTACGGCTACTGATGCCGATACGAGAGAAGGCTTAATGAATATGGTTGTTGTGGGTACTGGCCCGACTGGAGTGGAAGTTTCGGGGACTTTGGCTGAAATGAAACGTTTGATTTTGCCCAAGGATTATCCTGAATTGGACTTTAATCAAATGAAGATTTATTTATTTGGTTCTTCAGCAGAGGTTTTGGAAGTGATGTCGGATGAGGCTTCTGTAAAAAGTAAAGAATACCTCGAACGCTTAGGTGTAATCGTAAGAAATGGTGTGAGAATTACAGATTTTGATGGAAAATATGCTTACACACAAAGTGGAGAAAAAATCAGAACCAACAATGTTGTTTGGGCGGCGGGTATCAAAGGAAACGTAATTGAAGGTTTTGCAAAAGAAGCCTACGGACCAGGTAATAGACTGAAAGTCAATCAGTTTAATCAAGTGGAAGGCTTTAATGATATTTTTGCCTTAGGCGATATTGCATTAATGAGTGGCGACCCTAAATTCCCGAATGGGCATCCACAGGTTGCTCAGCCAGCTATTCAACAAGGTAAACTTTTGGCTAAAAACCTTTTTAAAATGATGCGAAAAGAAGAACCAACTGGCTTTGAATATAATGATTTAGGCTCGATGGCTACGGTTGGAAGGCATTTGGCAGTGGTAGATTTACCTTTCTGGAAATTTCAAGGTGCTTTTGCTTGGTATGTGTGGATGTTTGTGCATTTAATGGCCATTTTAGGTGTAAAAAACAAAGTAATGGTATTTATCAATTGGCTTTGGAATTATATTACATATGACCAATCACTAAGGTTAATTATTAAACCAAAAATAAAACAATAATTGTAGGGCAAGTTTCAAACTTGCCTTTTTTGTTGAAGTAACTTTCAATGATTTTATAATTGTCAAGCTTAGCAGGTTTCCTAAAACTCGTATTCATATGTTAAATCAAGAAAGATAAAAAAATCCATTTTTGCTAATTTAACAAGTTAAAAACTTGTCCTACAAATACTAAAACTGCTTTAAATAAGTTCTTGGCGACATTTTCATTCGTTTTTTAAATTGTCGGTTAAAATTAGAGACATTATTAAAACCGCTTGAAAAACAGATTTCCAACACACTTTTTTCATTACTTTGCAACATTCGGCAAGCATGACCAATGCGAATATCATTCAAGAAATCGGAGAAAGTTTTTCGGGTTCTCAGTTTGAAGAATTTACAAAAGGCATTGGGTGTCATGTTGGCAATTTCAGAGATTTCTTCCAAAGAAACTTCTCGCTCAAAATTTTTCATTAAAAACTCAAAAACTGCATTAATTCGTTGATTATCAACTTCTTTTTGTGGACTTTGATAAGAAACACTCGATAAAAATTCTTTGTTCGCCGATAAATGAATCTCATTAAGTATTTGTAAGAAAATCATAAGTTTTTCAAATCCTTGCTTATTTTCGATTGATTTTACGAGATTGGTCACCGCATTTGCCTCATAATTCCTAATTCTGATTCCCCTTGAAGCTTCCGTAAGTAAGTGTCTCAAATGCTGTGTTTCGGGGATGTCGAAGAAATTATCTCCTAATAAATCTCCTCTAAAATAAACCGAAATAGAGTGTGCTCTTAGGCTTTCTGAATAATATTCAGAATCATTTCTAAAAACATGAGGCAGATTGCTTCCTAAAAAATAAATATCATAAGGTTGAAAACGCTCAACATTATCACCCACGAACTGCGTACCAGTACCTTCAAGAATAAGCGTAATTTGCCATTCAGGATGAAAATGCAGTGTATCATAGAAATAGGGTAAATCATCAACTTGCACACGAAATGATTCGGTTTCGGTTTTGGGTATTCTGAATAATAGTGGTTTCATTTTAAATCTACGTTATTACATCCCCCTGCTCCCATCATAGGGGGGAGTTTTGTTCTCGTATAAAAAATCCCTATATGAAAAGAGTAAGGGGGATGTTGTTCAAAGACCACAAGCAATTAAATACTAATTTATTCAATATTAAGATTTATTCATAAAAAATGAATAATTTAGTATAACTATTAGTGAATTTAAGATAAGTTTTTATTTTCTCTAACATCTAATTTTGTCTTATCAATTTAGAAAAGAGTATTTTTTTCTAAATTCTATCATTAATTAATTATATCACTTACTCTTTGCAATATGAAACCATCTTGGATTGGCGTATATCCTGCCGTAACGACTCCTTTTTTTCAAGACGAAAGCCTTGATTTAGATATGTTTAACTTCAACATCGAAAAACAAATCGAAGCAGGAGTTCATGGAATTATTATTTGTGGCTCGTTGGGAGAAAACGGAACCCTTACAACTGATGAAAAACTAACCTTGCTTGAATCGGCAAAGAAAACTATTGCTGGACGAGTTCCATTGGTTATTTGTATTGCAGAGTGCATTACTCGTGAAGCAGTAGCTATCGCTAAAACCTACGAACAAGCTGGTGCAGATGGCTTTATGTTATTACCTCCGATGCGTTATTCGGCTGATGAACGTGAAATTCTTCATTATCTTCACCGTGTAGCCGATTCCACTGATTTGCCTGTATTGGCCTATAACAATCCATTGGCTTACAAAAATTTTATTTCGATACCAATGTTTCATGATTTAGCTGCGAATCCACATTTCGAGGCTATGAAAGAATCAACTGGTGATATTCGTTATATGACAGATATCATTAATGAATTTGGTGGTCGCTTCAAAATAATGTCAGGAGTTGATGATTTAGCTTATGAAAGCCTTGTCATGGGTGCCGATGGTTGGGTAGCAGGTTTGGTAGATGCTTTCCCAAGAGAAACCGTCGTAATTTATGAATTAGTAAAACAAGGACGCTACGAAGAAGCTCGTGCAATATATCGTTGGCACTTCCCTTTGATGCACTTAGATGTGTCAACTAAATTCATTCAAAATATTAAATTAGCCCAAGTTGCTACTGGACTTGGCACCGAATGGGTACGTGAACCACGCTTACCATTGGCAGGTGAAGAAAGAGAAAGAATCTTGAAAATCATCAACGATTCTTTAGCAACAAGACCAGTTTTACCACAAATCTAACATTCCTACACTTTTTTGTTAATATGCAGGGTGTGTGAATAACAAACTGTGGGACCGACTATTTAATGCTTTGATAATCAATAGATTAACTAGTCTGTTTCACAGTTAAAAAAATCTATTAACTATGACAAAATCATTCTTCTGTATTGATGCTCATACTTGCGGTAATCCTGTACGTTTAGTGGCAGGTGGTGGCCCCAATTTAGAGGGTAAAAATATGTCGGAAAAACGTCAGCATTTTCTACGAGAATATGACTGGATTCGTAAAGGTTTAATGTTTGAACCTCGCGGGCATGATATGATGTCGGGAAGTATTTTATACCCGCCCCATGACCCCGAAAATGATGTTGCAGTACTTTTCATCGAAACTTCTGGTTGCCTTCCAATGTGCGGGCACGGCACGATTGGTACGATTACAATAGCCATCGAACATGGACTAATTCAACCTAAAAAGCCAGGTTTTGTTCGAATGGAAGCCCCTGCGGGCTTGGTTTTAATTGAATATAAACAAGAAGGCAACAAAGTAAAATCAGTTAAATTGACCAATGTTGCGTCATTTTTGGCTGCAGAAAATATTGAAGTCGAATGTCCAGATTTGGGAACGTTAAAAGTTGATGTAGCTTATGGTGGAAACTTCTACGCCATTGTTGATGTACAGGAAAACTTCCCGGGTTTAGAACATTTTAAAGCTGACCAATTAATTGCTTGGGCAAGAGTTCTACGCGAAAGAATCAATGAAAAACATACTTTTGTTCACCCTGATAATCCGACAATCAATGGCTTAAGTCATATTGAATGGACAGGAAAAGTAATTGACCCTACTTCAACTGCTCGAAATGCAGTATTTTATGGCGATAAGGCGATAGACCGTTCGCCTTGTGGCACCGGAACTTCGGCTCGCATGGCACAATGGGCAGCCAAAGGCAAACTCAAAGCTGGCGATGAATTTATTCATGAAAGCATCATTGGTAGCAAGTTTATCGGTCGAATTGAAGGAACAACAAAAGTGGGGAATATTGATGCAATCTATCCAAGTATCGAAGGTTGGGCAAGAATTTATGGTAATAATACCATAACTATTGATGACCAAGATGACCCCTATGCATTTGGTTTTCAGGTGATTTAACCCCAAGCCCTAAAGGGTTGCGAAATACTAAAATATTAAATTAGAATATGAAAGCAATAATAGAGAATACCGAAAACTCTCTTATAGGTCATTCTGAAAAGTCGACTAGGGATATTACCATCATCGGCAGTGGAGTAATTGGCTTATTTTCAGCTTATTACTTGAGTAAAAAAGGATATGAAGTAACAATCATCGAACGAACAAATGGTGATGATAGCTGTTCGATGGGCAATGCAGGAATGATTGTTCCGAGCCATTTTATTCCTTTGGCTGTACCGGGTATGATTGAAAAAGGTATTCGATGGATGTTTAACGCTGAAAGTCCCTTTTATGTAAAACCACGCTTGAGTGTAGATTTAATTTCGTGGGGTTTGAAATTTTATCAAGCAGCCAACAAAAAGCAAGTTGAACGTGCAATGCCTGCCCTTCGTGATATTAGTTTGTTGAGCAAAGCACTTTATCAAGACTTATCTAAAGATGCAGCATTTAACTTTGCTTTTGAAGAAAAAGGCTTAATGATGCTTTGTAAAACTGAACACTCTTTTGAGGAGGAGGTCGAAGTAGCACATCAGGCAAAAGAATTAGGTCTTGAAACAAAAATTCTTTCAGTAGCAGAATTACACAAACTCGAACCTGAAGTAAAACCCGATGTTGCAGGAGCAATTCTCTATACTGGCGATGCCCATTTATACCCAAACCAGTTGGTCAAGAATTTGAAATCTTACCTTATAAATAAGGGTGTAAAGTTTCTTTATAATACTGAAGTAACAGGTTTTGAATTTGAAAAAAAGGAGATAAACAAAATAAAAGTTAAGCAAATAGCAGGAAACTCAACTAAGAATTTAGAACTTAAAACTCAGAACTTAGTTATCGCTACTGGTTCTTGGTCGCCTAATTTAGCAGAAATGCTTAATATTGGTTTGCCCATGCAAGCAGGTAAAGGTTATAGTGTAACCTACCAGCAAAATGAGGGTCAAAAACTAAATATTCCTTCAATTCTGTTAGAAGCGAGAGTAGCTATTACGCCAATGTCTGATAACTTGATTCGTTTTGGAGGAACAATGGAAATTGGTGGAATCAATGATGAAATCAATATGAATCGAGTGCGAGGAATCATCAAAGCAGTGCCAAACTTTTTCCCGAATTATGATATCAAAATACCTGAAAAAGAGCAAGTTTGGTATGGACTTCGTCCATGTTCTCCCGATGGTTTACCCTACATCGGACGAACCAATAGCTATAAAAACTTAATCATTGCCTCTGGACATGCCATGATGGGCCTTAGCCTTGCTCCCGCAACTGGCAAGTTAGTTCAAGAAATCATAGATAATGAAAAAAATAGTATTGATATAAGCCTTTATAATCCTGAAAGATATGATTGATTAATTGAATCATAAATTATTTTAAATAAATTTTATCCTCTTTAAATCTCAATGATTTGGAGAGGATTTTCTTTTTATACTCATTCATAACTCATTAAGAATGAGACAAATTATCTTGATTATACATCATCCATGATAGATTTTCAAAAAATGTTTTTTTAAGTTATATTGCTTGATATTTGTAACAATAAAATCAAAAACTATCTTTAATAAGTACAATCTTAATTTAAAATGTAGCTTATATGATAACATTAGATGAGTGGAAGACAAATAAAGAAAAATGGCAAGATAAAGACCTGGCCTTAATGGCTTCTGATGATGGATGGAAAAGGCGAAGTCAAAAGAATGACATTACAATTTGGCAGCAATCTTTTCCTGACGATAAAAACGATTTATTCAAATGGCGATTACCTAAGGTGGCGGCCAATCACCACGAAGTTTTTGATGTATTTATCAATAAAATGATTGATTATCACCATTATTGGACATCAGAATACACAGGTGGGTATCTTGTAAAAGAAATTGACGAAAATACACAAATCATTTATCAACAATTTAACCCTAATAAACCATTTATTTCAAAACGTGATTTATTGTATATTCAATGGTCAAGAATAGTTGATAAAAAAACAATTCAAACCTGTTTTAGGTCAATTATTTGGGACGAAATTCCTGTACCTAATGGCTACGAGCGTATTGATTGGTGGGGTGGACATTTATTTGAAGCTAATCCTGATGATTCAAGTCAACTAGTATTTATTGATAGAGAAAACCAAGGTGGTTTTTTTCCTTACTTTATGATGAATTTAGTAATGCCTCAATATCTCATTTATCAATATGAAAATATCATTTCTTTTTTTGAAAAAGGAGGCACAAATGCACATCAAAAACTCCCAGCTGCTCAAAATTCTGCCCTGAAAATCAAATATCAATAAACCGAAATTAATTAAAATGCAAATCTTCAACTGGCTATCTGATAAAGAAGCAATTATTAATCAAATTTGGACAATTACCTTAATTGCCACGGTTGTTTTATATATATTATGCAACCTCCTTCCCGATAGAATAGTAGGAATGTTTTTACCATTACATAATGTTTTCAAACCACAAACTAATATTGATTTAGACTATCAATCAATTGGTTATGTTCTTTTGCATACCACTTGGGCTACACGCATCACTCATTCTACAATCATTATCGAAGCTGTTTTATGGTTTGTTATTTTTGAAAGTTGGCATTGGACTATACCCTTCGCTGCATTAATAATGATAGTTATTCAGTCAGTTTTAATTGGTGATAAAAAATTCGGAATTGCTTTTATAGTTATTGGTTTATTGACCTATTTTGGGGCAATTTTTACTATCCAACTTTGGGAAATAACAAATGCTGTTTTGTTCGCAAAAGTTTTATTGATGTTGGGAGGTTTAATGCGAATGCTCAGTCATTCAGCGGAGTTAGTTCCTCCTCTATTAATAAATAAAACTGACCAATTTGAAAAATTAGACTTGAATAAAATAACATTTAGGCTACTTCTTTCCTCTCCTATTGGCTACATCGGTGAATTTGGTAGTAGCTTACCTAATCGAATTTTACCCATTCAAGTAAACTATATCAATCAAACACTTTTTGGCATTACTCCTGAAAAAAATCTGTCGTGGAATGAGATTTCAGAATCGGCTAAAAAGGTTTTGTTAGGTGGATATTCAAAATTAAATTCATTGAATAAATATTACGAAAGTGTTAATGGAGGTAAATAAATCGATTACTTAATTCATAGTAAATTGACCAAAAAATAAATTTCTAAATCATTAAACTGTAAAATATGACGAAATCTTTTTTTTAACTTAATTTTACATTTAACTATTTCCCAAACACTTCAATTCCTTAATCAACAAATGACCCTAACCAACCAAAAACACTTATTTTCGCTCGATGAAAGTATAACTTACCTCAATGGAGCGGCCTACTCTCCTACCCTCAGAAGTTCTGTTCAACGAGGAATCGAAGGAATTAATCTCAAAGCATCAAATACTCACCTAATAAAAGGCTCAGACCATTTTACGTTACCTCAAAAAGTACAAAAGCTTTTTGCTCAAATTATAAATGAGCCTGATTATGAGCGAATTGCCATCATTTCCTCTGTGTCTTATGGGATGGCAGTAGTTGCCCATAATGTACATCGCTTGCCAAATCTTAAAAATAAAACACACATTATACAGATTCAAGATGAATTCCCGAATAATGTATATGCTTTCGACCGAGTTTGTCAAGAACATCATTTAGTCTATAAAACAATAGCTAAACCAGAAGTTTTAGAGAATCGTGGTGGACTATGGAATCAAGCTGTTTTAGAAGGTATTAACAACGAAACAGCCATGGTGGTTATGCCTCACATTCATTGGATTTATGGTGTAAAATTCGATTTGGAAGCCGTTTCGAAGCGTTGCAAAGAAGTTGGTGCCTTATTGATTATTGATGGTACTCAATCAGTTGGAATATTAGATTTTGACATTCAAAAAATTCAACCTGATGCACTTATTTGTGCTGGGTATAAATGGCTTTTAGGGCCTTATAGTATTGGAGCAGCTTATTTTGGTGAGTTTTTTGATGAAGGAGTTCCAGTTGAGGAGTCGTGGATGCATCGAAAAGATAGTGATAATTTTGCCCAACTTATTCGTTATGAGCGAGCTTACCGCCCCAAAGCTCAACGCTACAATATGGGGGAGCACTCACAATTTATTCAAATGCCCATGTTTGAAGATTCACTAACACAGCTATTGGCATGGGGAATAGAAAATATGCAATCATATTGTTCAGAAATCATTGAAAAACCTTTAATAGCACTTCAAGAATTAGGTTGTTGGGTTGAAGAAAGTAAAAATAGAGCCAATCATTTATTAGGCATTTCTTTACCAAAAAAGATTAATAATCAATCATTTACAGATAAACTTGCCGCAAATAAAATTATTGTTTCCAATCGTGGCGTTGCGATTAGAGTATCACAAAATATTTATAATTCTGAAGCTGATTTATGGAAATTGGTTGAAGTTTTAAAAAATAGTTTATAACTTATTTCAAATTCCTTTATAGCTATAAAACTCTCATACATGTATTTAATAACAAAAATCAGTATTTGTAAACGTAGTCTAAAAGTCATTCTGTTTTTTTTCCTCTTTAGCCTGCAAGTAGGATATGCACAAAATAAAATCTGGGAATCATTAGCACTCGAACCTACGGTTGTAGGACAAAGATTTATTATCCCCGAAAAATACAAGGTATTTAAACTAAATGTTAATGCATTAAAAACATCTTTGAGTAAGGCTCCTTTAGAAAATTCAGCTTCTGCAAGACTTGCAGCAATTAGTTTGGAAATCCCAATGCCTGATGGTAAAATAGAACCTTTCTTTATAGTAGAATCTCCAATCATGGAAGAAGGGCTTGCTGCCAAATTTCCCGAAATAAAAACTTATGCTGGTTACAGTATTAATAATCCTAGCATTAGCGGCCGTTTTGATTTCACATCCTCAGGCTTTCATGGAATGATTTTTTCTACAGAAGGAATATTTTTTATTGACCCTTATAGCCGTGGTAATATTGAGCATTACATAGCTTATGATAAACGAGATTATACCTCAAAAAAAGCATTTAGCTGTAGCTTCGACCCTCAAATTCATAGTGTTAATATTGATACCCCAACTAATCCTAAACAAAATAGGATTTTATCACCTAATATTACCAATACTCAAATCGGAGACGGTGTTTTACGTAATTATCGCCTTGCACTGGCTGCTACTGGAGAATACACAGCTTTTCATGGCGGCACAGTGGCTCTGGCCTTAGCTGCCCAAGTAACAACAATGAATCGTGTGAATGGCGTTTTCTTGAGAGATTTTGCCGTAAAAATGAATATTGTTGCCAATAATAACTTAGTTGTTTATACAAGTGCAGCTACAGACCCCTACACTAATGATGATGGAGGTACGATGTTATCGGAAAATATCAATAACTTAAATTCGGTAATTGGTAGTGCAAACTATGATATTGGACACGTTTTTAGTACTGGTGGAGGTGGAGTTGCCTACTTGGGAGTTCCATGTAGTTCTTTTAAAGGTGGGGGTGTAACCGGCTCTGGAGCACCCATTGGCGACGCTTTTGATATTGATTATGTAGCACACGAAATGGGACATCAATTTGGCGGAAATCATACCCAAAATAACAATTGCAATCGTAATTCAACTACCGCATTTGAGCCTGGAAGTGGCTACAGTATTATGGGTTATGCTGGTATTTGTTCACCAAATGTTCAAAATAATAGCGATGCTCACTTTCACGGAGGAAGTTTAAGCGAAATGCTCACTTTTATTACAGGCTCGGGAAATTCTTGTGCCACAAAACCCGCCTATACGAATGCAAAACCAACAATTAATTCCAACACAGCAAGTCAAACAATTCCCAAAGGCACCCCATTTATGCTTTCAGGACTTGCAACTGACCCCGACGGGAACGCTTCTTTAACTTATTGTTGGGATCAAATGGATACGCAAGTAGCTACACAACCACCCGTTGGAACTGCAACTGGAGGCCCAAGTTTTAGAGGTTTTTCTCCTGTAAGTAGCGGTACTCGCTACTTTCCAAAGCTGAGTGATTTAGTAGCTAATGTTTCACCAACTTGGGAAGTTTTACCAACAGTTGCACGCACACTTAATTTTAGATTAGTTGTTCGGGATAATGCCACTGGTGGCGGCACAAATGACCGTGTTGATATTGTTTTGACAGTTGATGGAACCGCAGGGCCATTCGTTGTGAATTCACCCAATACAACTGGAATTAGTTATACAGGTTTTAGTACTCAAACAGTTACATGGGCAGTTGCAAGTACTGATATAGCTCCGATTAGCTGTACAAACGTTGACATCTTACTCTCAACCGATGGGGGGCTGACCTACCCAACCACACTTGCATCTAATGTGCCAAATAATGGTTCTGCTAGTGTTACAATGCCAAACATTAATACAACTACTGCACGAATAATGGTAAAAGGCACAGGCAAAGCTTTTTTTGATATCTCCAACAATAATTTTTCAATTACTCCATGTACTGCTCCAAACTCACCTACTAGTGTATCTGTAAGTAGTACAAATATTTGTTCAGGAACAGCTATTACCTTAAATGCTACTTGTGCAACTGGAACAGTTTCATGGTACAGTGACTTAACAGGAAGTGATTTACTTGGAACTGGAACTGGATTCAGCCAATCACCGATTGCCAATAAAACCTATTATGCTGCTTGTGTAGCTTTAAACTGTCCCAGTAGTAGAGTAGCAACAAACCAAGTAAATGTAACCACTCAACCTAGTATTCCAACTAACGTTTCGGTTAGCTCGACAAGTATCTGTTCTGGTACTGCCGTTTCTTTAAATGCAACCTGCACCGTTGGTACTGTTACTTGGTATAATTCCTCTACTGCAGTTAGTGCTCTTGGTACTGGAACAGGATTCTCACAATCACCTGCAAGTAATATCACTTATTACTCCGCATGTGAAAATGGTAGTTGTAAAAGTACGAGAGTGGCAACAAACCAAGTAAATGTAACCACTCAACCCACTACCCCTACAAATGTAGCGGTAAATGCTTCAAGCATTTGCCCGGGGACTGCCGTTACATTGACCGCCAATTGCTCTGTTGGTACTGTTACGTGGTACAATTCAGCTACTGGAAACACTGTTTTGGGTACTGGAACTGGGTTTTCAAACTCACCAGCGAGTGCAACGACCTATTATTCCTCATGTGAAAACGGTAGTTGTAAAAGTACAAGAATAGCTACGAGCCAAGTAATTCTTGCACCGACTTCTTCTACACTTACCTCAAATTTTTCGTCGGGTACCAATTCTATTCAAACGATACAAACAATTATTGCAACTAATAAAATTATTTCGCCTGCAAAAACCACCTATAAAGCAGGCAATTCTATTTCATTAAATAATGGATTTGAAGCACAAAATGGCAGTGTATTTTTGGCACAAATTCAAGGGTGTAGTAACTAAGAAAAAAGCCCAATTCTAATTTAAGAATTGGGCTTTTTCATTAACTATTCTGATTCACAATTGGTGCTACTTGGGTTCCGATGAGTTCAATGGCATTCATAAGCTTTTCGTGAGTTAGACCAGCATTATCCATTTGGAAAGTGACCCTCGTTATTCCTCCTAAAGCTTCACTATGACGAAGAATTTTTTCAGCAACTTCTTGCGGATTTCCTATAAGAAAAGCTCCTAGTTCTCCAGTCTGAGAATCAAAATGCGAACGCTGTACTGGTGGCCAACCTCTTTCCTTTCCAATATTGGTAAACATTTCTGCATACCCCGGATAAAATTCTTCGATAGCTTGTTCAGTAGATTCTGCAACATAGCCTAAGGAATGTAGGCCCACTTGCAATTCTTCTGGAGCGAATCCAGCCTTTAAACCTGCTTTTCGATATAAATCAATCAATGGTCTAAAACGATGGGTTTCTCCGCCAATTACAGCTACCATCAATGGTAAGCCCAACATACCCGCACGTACGAATGACTGTGGAGTACCTCCTACACCAATCCAAATTGGCAGTTTTTGCTGTAAAGGTCGTGGGTATATTGCCTGATTATATAAAGCAGGACGAAACTTTCCTTTCCAATTCAATACTTCATTTTCACGAATTTTAAGTAATAAATCTAAATTTTCAGTGAACAATTCATCATAATCTTCTAGGTCTAGACCAAACAAAGGGAATGCATCAATGAAAGAACCACGCCCTACAACCATTTCAGCTCTACCTTGAGATATTAAGTCGAGTGTTGCAAAGTTTTGGAAAGCCCTGACAGGGTCAATTGCACTTAAAACCGTCACGGCACTTGTCAACTTTATTCGCTTAGTTCGAGCAGCAGCGGCAGCTAAAATCATCGTTGGTGCAGAATCGAGAAATTCTTTTCGATGATGTTCGCCAATTCCAAATACATCTAATCCAACTTCGTCAGCTTTAACCATTCGCTCAAGCAATTCATTAATTGACTGAACGGGGGTTATAGTCTCACCTTGATTATTTTTTAAAACTGCTGCAAAGCTATCTATTCCTATTTCCATTATACCTTTTGAAACATTATTGCTTTCTTTTATTCAACTCATTGACTACTTCCTCAACTCTACCTGAATTTTTCTTACCCATAAATAAAACTAAAGCAAGAATAGCAAAGGTCCAAAATCCGCCCTTGTTTGTTGCACTCCAAACGGCACAGCCAATTAGAATTCCCATCAATACAGCGAAAACAATTCTTTCACTTTTTCTTTTCTTCAGTTCATCTACTAATTCTTGGTCAGTAAATTCAGTAATGAGTTTCTTCGCCATTAGTCAAATACAGTTAATTCTTCACTAAATCTGTTAATAGTTCAATCCAGGCGTCTGAATCATTCAAACTTTCTACGAGCTGCCAATGTTCACCACCATTTTCTTCGAAAAGCTCTTTGTATTCATCACCAACTTCTAAAGTTGTTTCCAAACAATCAGCAACAAATGCAGGAGAGAAAGCTAAAACCTTTTTCACTCCTTTTTTAGCTAAATCTTTTACTAAATCTTCGGTGTAAGGTTTAATCCATTCTTCACGACCTAATCTTGATTGAAAACAAGTGGTATAAGTACCTTCTTTTAAGCCTAATTCTTTCACCAATAATCGAGTAGTTTCGAAGCATTCGGCACGATAACAATGTTGATTTAAAGCAGAAATAGAATCACAACAAGTACCTAGCTTACAAGTATTTCCTGTACAATCTCCCTTTCGAATTTGGCGGGCTGGAATGCCATGATAACTAAAAATCACGTGGTCATAGTCTTGCTCTGCCAAATGTTTTTTACCCATTTCGGCAAACGCATTCACAAATTTTGGGTGATTATAGAAATAATTAACAAACTTTATTTCTGGAATTACTTGCCATTTAGTTATAATTCGCATGACTTCTTCATACACCGAACCCGTCGTGGCAGAAGCATATTGTGGAAAAAACGGGATTACAATTATATTATTCAAGCCCATTTGTTGAAATTCTTTCAATTTCGACTCAATACTTGGACTCTGATAACGCATTGCCAATTTCACCACATATTCATCACCTAAAGCATCTTGCAGTTGGCGTTCGTTTGCCTCTCCATAAACTTTGAGTGGAGAACCTTCGTTTGTCCACAGTTCTTTATAAGCTTTTGCCGATTTTGGTGAACGAAACGGTGCAATAATTAAATTAACCAACATCCAGCGAGGAATGAAAGGATAATCAATTACACGACCATCCATTAAAAATTCACGTAAATACTTCCTTACATCTGGCACGTTTGGGCTATCAGGTGTGCCTAAATTTACGATTAAAACTCCAGTTTTTCCAACCATTTCTTCAATTTCATGAAGAATAAAGAATATTAAATGAGTAGCTGTAACACATCATTCTAAATCCTTAATTCTTAATTTAAAACTCAATTTTATCCTTTTTCTTGTTATAATCTTTTGCTTTACTAAAGTCGGGCTTTTTGAAATCAGTATAAATTGATTCAGGTAAAGCCTCAAATACTTTAATTTCAGTTAAATCACGGTCACCACGTTCTCCTGATAATAGCACCTTACCATAAGACTTATACTCTGTCCATGGACGAGTAAAACCTGGTTTATCATCAGTCGATTTTGCATAATAAGACCATTGAGTCATCAGATTACTTTCCTTTTCAACCCAAATTTTGTACATATTGTTTGGAGTATTACCAACTTCCTTGAAAGTTAATTGCAAATTATAAGCATCTTTACCCTCATCTGTCTTTCCCTCACCCAAATACTTCAAGGTTACTCCATTATCTTTTAATTTGAAAGGCATTGTCAGCCAATAAGAATCATTAATCCAGGCACCTTTACCAGCTTTGATGTATTTTTTCAAAGAGTCTGGGTTAGTTTGTTCCGCACCCCATTTATACACTCTACCCGTTTCGGTATTGATGTTCAATAAAGTAACCGAATTATCTCTTAAATTATCAATTCTTACATTACCTGACCATTTATCCCAAGTAAGTCGTCTTGCACCGAAGAAGTTCCATGTGATATGGCGAGTATTATCCCAAGCCTTTTGTCCACCCATGGCCTCCATTACTTTATCTGCAATTTCAAGGGCCTTAGAATCTGACGTTTCCTGTGCTTTTAATACCTGAATACTAAAGAACAGTACTACAAAAACAAACATTTTTTTCATAGAATTTATTGATAAAGGGTTTAAAATCAACTGATTAAATTTTATTTAATATTAAAATAATCCTATTTTATTTTTTTTAATTGCCGTTTAATAAATAACACAAAATCAATTTGCGAATTTTCGCTTTTATTATTAACTTTGCTAACATATTATTAAATAATACAAATATGAACACATCCTCTATCTCATCGACAACTACAATGCCTCTTTCTAACGAAACGGTGAACATTCTTGATGTTCTACGAGTAATAGGCATGCAAGAAGTAACAAATAATGTATTTACACTACCTACAAAGAAGAAAAAGAAATAATACCTTTTAATTAAAACACCGCCAATAGCCATCAAGAAATATCTAAATGCTATTGGCGGTGTTTTTTTATTGGTGCCAATCTCTTAGTAAGCTCTCACTAGCTTGCCTTCCATAAAGTTAACAAATGCACGATTAACAACTCTATTTCCACCTCGGGTTGGGTAATTACCAGTAAAATACCAATCTCCTAAATGGCCAGGGCATGCTTTATGTAAATTCTCAACTGTTTGATAAATCATAGCCACTTCAGCTTTCATGGTTTCTGGAGTAACTATTTGAGCAATTTTCTGAGAAATTTCTTCATCAGTAAATTTATCATAAAGTTGTTTTACGAAATTCTCATCATATGCATTATCTGTTTGTAATGCACCAACACTTTGAGCATACACTTCTTGCTTCAGATATTCAATGCCGTTTTCACGAAGAAGTTCAAGCATTGCTCTAAATGCAACAAATTCTTTCATCTTCGACATATCAATTCCATAACAATCTGGGTATCGGATTTGTGGTGCAGAAGATACGATGATTACCTTCTTCGGACCTAAACGGTCGAGCATCTTCAAGATACTCTTCTCAAGGGTAGTTCCTCTTACAATTGAATCATCAATCAATACAACTGTATCAATTCCTTTACGAATTACTTCGTGGGTCATTTCATAAACATGTGAAACCATTTCATCGCGTTCATCATCGTTGGTGATAAATGTACGAAGTTTCACATCTTTCGACACTAATTTTTCGATTCTTGGACGGAAAGAAAGTACTTTTTTGATTTCTTCCGAAGATAAATTACCATCCGTAATTCGTTTTAATCGCCAATCAGCTAAATATTGTTCCAATCCTTCCACCATACCAAAGAATGCACTCTCGGCCGTGTTTGGTATGTATGAGAAAACAGTATTTTCTAAATCATAATTGATTTCCTGTAAAATCTGTGGAATCAATAATTGCCCTAATTTCTTACGTTCCTCATAAATTTGTGGGTCTGAACCACGAGAGAAATATATACGCTCGAAACTACAAGATTTTCGCTCCAATGGTTTCATAATCTGAAACTCATTGTATTCACCGTGTTTATCAATAATCAAGGCATTTCCTGGTTGAACTTCCTTGATATCTTCATAATTTGCATTAAAAGCTGCTTTGATTGCTGGTTTTTCTGAAGCCACAATTACCACTTCATCATTCGCCCAGTAGTATGCCGGACGAATACCCGCTGGGTCACGAACCACAAATGCCGCTCCAAAACCAGTTACTCCCGCCATAGCATAACCGCCATCGAAATCACGACAAGCACGGTGTAATACGCGTGGCAAATCCATGTTATCTTCGATAATATCAGAAAGTGCGGGGTTTTCGTAGATTCCTTTGAAACGGTCGAATACTCTTTGGTTTTCTTCGTCGAGGAAGTGACCAATTTTTTCCATGACCGTTACTGTATCACCTGTATCTTTTGGATGTTGCCCGAGTTTTATCAATTTACGGAAAAGTTCTTCGGCATTGGTCATATTAAAGTTTCCTGCTACCAACATATTTCGGCTACGCCAGTTGCTCTGACGTAACATTGGGTGACAGTTTTCAATTTCGTTTTTGCCATGAGTACCATATCGTAGGTGCCCTAACCAAACCTCACCCGAATACGCCAAATTTTCTTGTAACCACTGAGCGTTTTTAAACTTATCAGGATTGTTACGAAGAACCTCCTTGTATTTTTCATTGATTTTACTGAAAATATCGACTACTGGACGATTTTCAACTGAACGATAGCGGCTAATGTAACGATGCCCCGGAGGTACATCTAGTTTTACATTTCCTACGCCTGCTCCATCCTGACCACGATTTGATTGTTTTTCCATCAAAACATAAAGTCGTTGGATGCCATAGAGGGGTGTACCGTATTTATCGATGTAGTATTGGAGTGGTTTGCGAAGTCGAACAAGGGCAATGCCACATTCGTGTTTAATTGCGTCGCTCATTTAGAATTTTGGAGAGTTTGATGATGCAAAGTTCTAAAGAATATACGTCCCTTGCAAAGAAAAAGTTCTATTTGTTATGAGAATATTAAGTCCTTTAACAAACGGTATCAAAATTAAGTGAATTACTATAAAATAAAGCAAATAAATTCTTAGAATAGTTTCAATCTGATAAGAAAGTGCTATAAACCTTCAATGAGATTTAATAAACTACTTGGATTAATAAATAAATAGATGATAAAAAATAAGAAAACAAAAAGGACTCCTTTTCTAACGATTCCAATTTGATAATAACGAACGCCAATTTTGGGTTCTTTAAAAATCATATAATAAGGAATCTTGATGTAGAAAAATATTGAAATAGCAGTATTTAAAAGACCAAAAATTAATACAATCATCAACAAAATACTTTTTGAAGTTTGGTATGATTCCCAAAGTGCCGTAAAAATCAATAGCTTTCCCGTAAAACCAACCGTTGGAGGCAAGCCAACTAATGCAATCATAACAACCACCGCAGCTAAACCCAAGAATATATTCTCTTGGCCCAAACCTCGCAAACTTTCTAACTCATAACTCTCGGTTTTTAGTGCTAGTAAATCTATCAGAAGAAAAGCGGCAAGCGTAATAAACCCATAGGTAGCCACATAAAAAATGGCCGATTTAACACCAATCTCACTGGTTGCCAATAAACCAACAAGCATAAATCCGGCATGAGCAATTGTTGAGTAGCCTAAAAGACGCTTCGTATTGGTTTGCCATAAAGCTGATAAGTTTCCTATGGTAATTGAAGCCATTATTATTACCGAAAGTAAAAGCTTGAAATCAATTGCTAAATAAGAATAAAAACGAATTAGAACCAGAATCACAGCTGCTTTGGGAGCAATGGATAAAAAAGCCACGATAGGTGTAGGTGTAGCTTCATATACATCGGGTGTCCAACTATGAAATGGAGCTGCTGAGAGTTTGAATAATAACCCTCCGATTGTCATAAATACAGCTATTTGTGCAACCCATGTTGGATTTTGCGATAAGAAAGTAGCAAACTCTTGTCCAACAAAGTTTAAAGTACCAGTCATTCCATAAAGCAAGGAAATCCCATAGAGCATCACGGCCGAACTTGTAGCTCCAAACAAAAGGTATTTGATTCCTGCTTCAGTATTATTTTTTCCTTTATTAAAAACGACCAAAATATAGGAGCAAATTGAAACCATTTCGAGCGAAACGTAGAGCATCAACCAATTGGTTGTCATTGTCATAATAAATAAACCCCACACTAATGCTAAAAAAATGGCATAAAATTCTCCAACGACTTTATATCCTACCACCAAAACATGAATCAATACAGCAACTGCCGAAATTGCTATAATTAACTTAAAAAATAAGCTTGTACTATCTAAATAAATCAACTGCCCAAAAAGAACACTACCCGACTCAAAATATTGCTTATAAAATCCCCAGAAGGTATAAAACACACAACTTACACTCAACAAAATACTTATAATGAGCACATTAAATAGTACATAAATTCGTTCGTTATCAAATTTTTGTAAAAATGTTATTGCCGCAACTATCACCAGAAACAATAAACCAAATAGTAAATCGGGCAATAAGACACGTGAGCTAAAAAGAATATGTGATAATTTTTCGAGCATTGAATTTCTTCTGTTGGATTTCGGGAACTTCCAAAATTTAGGTTATGAGCTAGTTTAAAATGCTTGTAAAAAATGCTTCACAGATTCACCTGAAATATCAAAAATTAAGTTCGGAAATATTCCAAAAATAATCGAGAGTAGTGCCAAAGAATATAGCATTATTATTTCACGTAAATCAAGGTCTTTCATATTTTCTTCCTGTCCACGATTGGCCCAAAAAGTACCAAAAAACATTTTTTGCATAGTCCACAAGAAATATCCTGCTGAAAGAACGATTCCAATCATAGCAAGCATTGCCGACCAATCTGGTAAAATAGTTGATTGAAAACCACCCATGATTGTAAAAAATTCACCAATAAAACCTGGTAATGTAGGCAAACCTAATGCCCCAAAGAAAGCCACCGTAACAGCCAAAGTAAAATAAGGCATTGCACTTGATAGACCTCTGAAATTTTCAATAAGGCGATTATGCGTTCGGTCGTATATGACCCCCGCAACGAGGAATAACATAGCCGAAACCAATCCATGACCAAACATTTGATACACCGTTCCATTTACCCCCTCAACAGTCAATGAAGCTAAACCTAATAAGACAAAACCCATGTGCGAAATTGAGGAATAGGCAATCATTTTTTTGAGGTCAGCTTGAGCTAGTGCATTATAAGCCCCATAAATAATTGAAATAATGCCAGCCCCTGCGATTATATAGGTAAATTGATAAGCGATATCTGGGAAAAATCCGTAAGCAATTCTAATAAAACCATAAGCACCGACCTTTAATAAAACCCCCGCTAAAACTACCGAAACTGGCGTTGGTGCTTCTACGTGGGCATCAGGTAACCATGTATGAAAAGGAACCGAAGGTAACTTAATGCCAAAACCAATAATTAATAAAACAAAGGCAAAAAGGCGAGCAGGAACCCCTAATATTGTTTGTTTTTCTATTGGATGTAAAAGACTATTCGGAATATAATTATTGAAATCTACTAATTGTCGGAAATCAAAAGTATGTATTGTACCTCCTATCTCTCGTGAAAAAAATGAGTCCTGCACAGACATTGATAAGCCAATCATGACTATCAAAATAAAAATTGAACCTACTAAGGTGTAAATAAAAAACTTTATTGCCGCATATTCTCTTCGTTCGCCTCCCCATATTCCAATCAAGAAATACATGGGTAATAGCATAAATTCAAAGAATAAAAAGAATAAAAAGAAATCTAATGCGGCAAAGCAGCCGATGATACTTCCTGATAACAATAAATATAATGAATGATAAGCCTTATGACGATAATTGATGGTAAATGAAGAAATTGAACCAATTAATAAGACAATTCCCGAAAGCAGAATCATGGGCATGTTTATGCCATCAACTCCCAATAGATAATCAATGGACAAAACACCTAAATTTCCTAAACTCATTCGAATCCACTCGTGCTGTTCAATAAATTGATAATCAGAAACTTGTCTATCAAAGTTATTGTATAGCGTGATAATATTAAGTAGATTAATTACATTGACAATAACCGAAATCCACTTAAATGAATCACGGTAACTACTAGGCAACAACAACACCATTGCTGAACCAAGAATTGGCAAAAAAATGAGTGTTGAAAGTAAAAAGTTATTCATATCTATTTAGACGATAGTCAATTGACTAATAACAATTAATTTAATAGGTTTAGCTATCTCGGTAATGGCTAACCTTAACCTACCAATAAAATAAGCATTACAATAATCACAAAAATAAAAATGGTTATGATATAAGTTTGTGCTTTCCCATTTTGTATTTGTCTAGTATAAGAGCCAACTTTGCTAGTTGTACTTGCTACTAAGTTTACGAAATAATCAATCACATTTTTTTCAAACCAATGGGTCAAATTCGACCAAGTTACTGTAAACGTACCAACTGAATTGACAAATCCATCAATGACAACCCTATCAAAAGTATTAATTTTCGGACTTATCCAAATCATTGGTCTTACTAAAAGCCATTGATATAATTCACTTAAATAATAATTCTTAAAAATAAATCTTGCAATGTATCCTTTAGGTTCACTTTGTTCATTATCAATTCTATTGATTTCTTCTTTCGTGAAAATATAACCTAATAAAACACCACTCAATGACACTAAAATAGCAATATAAGCAACCCAATGATAACTATGAGATTCGTGCTCAAATGTTTTGAAAAACCAACTAGTTTCCGCAGAAAAGGGGTTAATAGAGAATATGAATCCAAATGAAGCAATCGCCATCACGATAGAAGATAATTCCATTGGACCTATCTTAGAAAGAAAATCCATTAAAGAGTCCTCTTCAGCGTGGCGGCGTTCGGCCTCTACACGTTCTTCATCATCTTCTACATTTACAATTCCTTCAATGCTTTTTACAACACCTTTATAAATACTTTTGGCACTTGATGAAATCAATTCGAGTGGGTTTTCTTCTCTTTCAAAAAACACCAAAAATACTTGACGCATCATGTAATAGGCACTCATAGCCGCAACCACTAAACAAATGGCTGGTATGATGAAAAATGCCTGTTTAGGTTGGTGAGATGCCCACTCAAATGCAGCAACAACAATGGCATCTTTTGAAAGAAATCCAGAAAAGAATGGAATACCTGCCAAAGCGGCTGCACAAATAGTATATGTATAATAAATAATCGGAATTTCTCTTCGTAAATCTCCCATCTTACGCATATCTTGCTCGTGGTGCATGTGGTGAATCACGGCTCCCGCAGAAAGAAACAACCCGGCTTTAAAAAAAGCATGAGTAACTAAGTGAAAAAGTGCGGTATTTACCGCTCCTACTCCAATACCAACAACCATTAAGCCTAGTTGAGAAATCGTTGAGAAGGCCAGTAATTTCTTTATATCATATTGAATTAATGCAGAAGCTGCACCAAAAAACATCGTAAGTGTGCCTACAATGGTCATGACTAGCAATGCATCCTGCGAAAGAATAGGCTGAATTCTAGCCATCAAGAAAATACCAGCAGCAACCATTGTAGCAGCATGAATCAAGGCTGAAACTGGAGTAGGCCCTTCCATGGCATCAGGCAACCAAATATTTAATGGTAATTGAGCTGATTTAGCAACACACCCCAAAAATAGTAACACGCCAATAGTTGTGATTATTGGACTATTAAGCGAAGCCGAAGCCATCACTTGAGCCTTTGCTGCAATTACAGAAATATCAAGTGTTCCAAAGTATCTATAAACCAATAAAATTCCAATAAAAAAGCCTACGTCTCCCACCCTATTCACTAAAAATGCCTTCATTGCAGCATTTGTAGCTGATTTTTTCTCATACCAAAAACCTACCAAAAGATAAGAACACAGGCCAACCAACTCCCAAAACATAAAAATCATAAACAAGTTTCCCGAAATTACGATACCAATCATCGCCAAAATAAACAAATTCAAATAGGCATAGTATCTACCAAAACTCGGGTCGCCTTTCATGTATTTAAAGGAAAAAACCTGTACCCATAAGGCGATAAATTGTACAACAAAGTACATCAAAAATGTTAGGTCATTGAGGAGAATATCAATTGTGAAAAGCTTGTCGCTTATATAAAACCATGGATATGAAATGACATCGCCCGAAATATCACTCAAACGAATACCCATCGAAAACAAGACACCAATAAAATTGATAATAATTGAAAGAAAACCAATGGATTGTTCACTCAGTTTATTCCGTTGGTACATACAAAACGAAAAACCGAATAAGTAAAACAATATATTGAGTAAAATGACTAATTCTGCAGACATCCAATAATGGTTCTTTTTTTGCAAATATCCAACCTTATGGTCGATAATGCAAAAATGAAGCCGTTTTTTATAAAAGAAAAACAAGTAAATGTTAGATTAACTATTTACAAAAAAGATTACTTTTGCTAGATATCTCTATTTATCCTACCATAATAGTATGAAAAAGCCATTTTTAGGATTAAGAACCTCCATTTATAAAGTTTCAGATATATATGCTGCAAAGATGTGGTATAGCCAAGTATTAGGTATTTCGCCTTATTTTGATGAAGTATTTTACGTTGGTTTTAATGTGGGGGGCTATGAATTAGGCCTTCAACCTGAAGAAGAAAATCAAGCAAAAGGAGAAGGAGTAAGTACATATTGGGGAGTAAACGATGTGTATGAAACTTATCAACAACTGCTAAATGCAGGAGCTACAATGAACGAAGAACCAACTGATGTTGGAGACGGTATTGTGGTTGCAACTGTAAAAGACCCTTGGAACAATATTTTGGGAATTATCTATAACCCTCATTTTATAGTCTAATTTATTTTACACAGCGAAAACCCACATGCATAAGCGAGGTTTCGGGCGAGGTAAACGAGCGTCCCGAAACTCTGTATCCATGGCACCAACCCGGTTCACAAAGAAAAGAACCTCCTTTTTCAACCTTTTCGAGGGTATCAGTAGGCATTTTCCCTTGGTTAATATCTTCATAACTAATTTTCCAATTATCGCACCACTGCCACACATTTCCAGTCATATCTGTTAAACCAAGTTTGGTTTTGCCAAAATAACCCACAGGTGAAGTGTAGAAAAATCCATCCGTATTTTTATTATATTCAGGAAAAACACCATTCCAAGTATTTGCAAGAGCTTTTCCATTTTTTTCGATGTCATTACCGAATGGATATAGCGTACGGTCATTTGTTCCGTTTCGAGCAGCATGTTCCCACTCAATTTCAGAAGGGAGCCGCTTACCAGCCCATTTGGCGTAAGCAACTGCATCATACCAAGACACTTGTGTAACTGGATGATTATCAGGAGCTTTAGGTTGGTCTTTACCTTGTGGGTATTCCCAATTTGCCCCTTTCTTTAAAGTCCATCCCTTTGCCTCAACATCAAAAAATCCACCATCACCAAAACGTTCTGCATAAGTCACATATTTGGTTGCTTTCACAAATTCACGAAACTGAGCTACGGTTACGGGAGAAATATCCATAAAAAAAGGTTTTACCTCTACCCAAAACATAGGTTTTTCGAAGGACATACCATCAGTTGCACCAATTTGTGTGTATCCACCTGGTACGTAAACCATACCTGCTGGCACTTGCAAATTCTTTGGCAATTCTTGCTTCACGAGTTCTTTCGGAGCTTCTTTTAGGATTTTCACAGTTGATGAAAACTCATAAAAATTAGCATCATTTTCGGCTGATTTACAAGCATTTAAAGCAAGAAATAATGAAATGTATAAGCTCAGTTTCTTCATTGGATTAATCAAAAAGAGGCCAATTTACGCCTAAGTAGAACGTTCTTCTTAAACCTGGGTAAGTAGAACTTACATAATATCCATTAAGTGGAAAACCTTGATTCACGTGAGCAAATTTAAAGAAAAGTTTTACCTTTTTAATCTTTAAATCTGCAAAAGCATCTGCCACAGGAGTGCCCCAAACCAACTGCTGGTCTTGTAGGTAAAACTGGCGATTGAGTGGCATAAAGTTATCAGCTTTATAGGCTGTTCTATAATAAATCTCAAGCCCCGTACTGATAAGCAATGTCTTTGCATATAAAAATGTGTAAGCAATTTGCGTATTATTGGTAAACCTTGGCATTCTTATAAATTGCTCTTCTGAGTTAGCAACAAAATATGATTGGTTTGAGATTGACCACTTCTTCCACTGATAATTTAAACCTAAACCAACTCTAAAAATACTAATTGGCACGGAAGTTTGTGTAGCCTGTGCCTGCTGGTTATAATAAATATAGTTTTTAATTAGGGAATAATTAGCACTCGGCGTAAATGTCCATCTACCTGATAATATGGTAGTGGTTGCTCCAATATTGTTTGAAAAAACATTTTTCAATGAAGTGTTTCTACGGTAAGCAGCACTTACAAAATATTCATCCAAAATATTTGCTGGAGAAGAAAGCTGCAAAAAGCTTAGTTTTATCTTTGGGCTTAGATATTCGGCCTGCAATCGGAGATTTCCATTCGTACCAAACTCTGTTTCAGCATAAGCTCGGCGAACACTATCAGGAAAAAAGTAATTAGCCCACCCGCCAAGTAAAGTTTCAGATTTTAATTTTAAACGAAAATCATCTCCAAAATCTGATTTTAAATTAAAGAAACGTTGACGAATATATAGGCGATATGCAAAGCCCCTGTAGATTCCTTTGATTCCAAATTTATTTTCTAACAAGCGGTACCTAACATCCATTGAAAGGGTATCTTTTGAACTTTTAGGCGAAAGATGGTAATAGCTTGTACTAGCGGCAGAATCTGACCCAAATTTTACATCGGTATATAAATCACGGCGTTTCTGATAATCTAAAGTATGATAAACTTGGAAGCCATTACTAAGCTTATATTGATGGTAAATATGCCATTCGTTTCGCCAATCTCTTGAAGCAGCCCCTGTACGTTTCGATAAATAATCACGATAATTTCCTAAACTATTCTCCGCTACAAAATTTACAGTATCCGATAATGGCTTAATACCTCCTTGCTCCAAAGGGGCGTGATTAAAATGGTTGTAACTTCCTAAAATAATATATTTACCATCTTTTGATTCATAATTACTATGAAATAAAGCTGCCCAACTATCAACCGAACGCTCTTCTCTTGTCTGTGGTGCACCATACTGTTTCGACGCCGCCAAACGCCTCACATCAAGTGTAGCATTAAGGCGTGGCTTTATATTTTGCGAGTGGATAAAGTGCATAATACCTGTTCCGCCACCAGATTGAACATAGTGCACATTTGTATAAGGCGATTTAGTATTAAAATAGGTAGTTTTTCGAACATCAAATGCGTAAGGAGCATAAGCATTATAACCTAAATTTTTAGCAACATCTGTTGAAGGCAAAAAAAACAATGGTTTGATGGCAGTTCCAACATTTCCTAAATCTTGATACAATAACCCACTTTGCAGTGAAAAATCAAATAAATGAAAATTTGTTAGGGAAGTATCAGGATTATAGAAGGTTTTGCGATTATTAAGAATATCATCTTCAAGCATATAACGAACTGTTTTTACTCCATACACTTGCTTGGTAGAATCATCTAAAATTTGGGCGTAGGAAAATCCGTATATTACTGATAGTAAGAATGTTAAAATTATATACTTTTGCTTCATCTAAATATTCTCTAGCTTAAAAATAGCTTTGTACAAATGCCTTTCTCGAGCAGAAAAGCTTATTCTACACAAATGATAACGCAATTTACAGTAAATCTTTGAAAGAGAAGTTAAGAAAGAATCGTTAATTCTTCTTAAAGATTATAAAAAATGCTTGAGAATCACTCCAAATCAGGATTTGAAAATCATTAATTAACTAATAAGTACCTAAATCAATCAAGCAATTACCCAACCTAAAAATAATCCTCCGAGAATGATTAAATAAGTTGGCACTAATCTAGTTTGTAGTAAAATCAAGGTGAAAATTACTGTTAGGTTGGCAACTACATCGGTAGCCATAGGTTGGAATAATGACAATGCGGCGGCGGCAGTTAAGCCAGTAGATGCAGCGTTAATACCTTCAAGAGATGCTCTAATTCCACGATATTTTTTAAGCTGTTCCCAAAATCTAATTACAAAAAATATAAGAAATATCCCCGGCAAAAAAATCCCAAGTGTAGCCATAGCACTCCCTAAAATCTCACCTCCCATGCCCCAATTTCGCATCGATAATGCTCCTACAAAAGCAGAAATTGAAAAAACTGGCCCTGGGGCAACCTCTACTAATGCAACACCCGAAAGAAATTCATCTGGTGATAAATAATGCTTAAATTCAACAAACTCATTGTAGAGTAAAGGCTTAAGTATGTGCCCACCACCAAAAGCTAAGCTTCCATTTCTATAAAAATTCTCAAACAGTCTTATTGGTAATGAATGAGTTAGCTTACCCAAAACAACTGCAAACAATAATACGCCTAACCAAATAAAGAAGTTTCCCCATTCAATTTTTATTGGCTGCTTTTCCATCTTTTCTTGCTGACCAAACTTCAAAGAAGTAGCTAGTCCTCCTAGTAAAATCCAAATTGGAGTAATATAGGGTGAATGGAAAATATAAGCGGCTATTGCTGCGAAAAGCATTAAAACAACACTTGTTTTGGTCTTTATTACCTTTGAGCCGATGGCATAGGTTGCAAAAATAATAAATGCAACACCCATTGGTTTTATGAATCTCGTGATATTAATTAGATTTGCTTCACCAACAAATGAGACCCCCAAAGCTGCTAGGGTCATAAGTATAGTTCCGGGTAAAACCCAGACTAATAAAGTAAGATAAGCTAAACTTGGCCCTCCTAAACGAAAACCGATAGCAGTGATAGTTTGGGTAGAAGTTGGGCCCGGCAATACTTGACAAAGTGCTTGAAGTTCAAGTATTTCGGCCTCAGAAATATAATTATGTTTACGAACAAGTCTATCCAAAAACATCGTCAGGTGTACTTGCGGCCCACCAAAGCAAGTGAGTGCGAGTATCAGTACGTCTTTCAAGAAAATGATGTAACGAATCTGACGTGTTTTGGTCATAATTTAAATTCTTTCAAAATTCTTAGTGATTTAATTCACAGAGAATGGTGGATTAAAAATAGCAAAACTACTTGAACAAAGTCAATTTGAAGAACTTCAAATTGACTTTGCAATAACTATTTCTTGAAGCCTAATTCACGTAAACGTTCAGCTAAAAATTCTCCAGCAGTCATATTTTCATAACGGCGTGGATTTTCGGCATCAACGCATGAATCCAAGCAAGTTAAATCCATATCACCTCTTGGGTGCATAAAAAATGGAATTGAGAAACGAGAAGTTTTCATTTTCTCTCTTGGAGGATTCACTACACGGTGAATGGTTGATTTCAACTTATGGTTAGTAAGTCTATCAAGCATATCACCAACATTAATAATAATTTGTTCAGGTAAAGCAGTAACTGGAATCCACTTACCATCTAAACGTAAAACCTCTAAACCTTCAGCCGACGCACCCATTAAAAGCGTAATCAAGTTGATATCTCCGTGAGCTGCGGCACGCACTGCCCCTTCGGGAATTGCATCTGGATTTTCGATTGGGAAATAATGTAGTGCTCGTAAAATACTATCGCCATTTCTTACCTTATCTTCAAAGTAATCTTCTGGCAAATTTAAGTATAAAGCAATGGCACGAAGTAGTGTCTTACCCGTACTTTCAAAAGTTTTATAAACTTCTATAGTGTACTTCTCGAATTCTGGTACTTCAGTTGGAAATATATTTGATGGCATATCTCCTTCTGCTATTGGCTGCCCAACATGAAAAAACTCTTTCAAATCTGGCTTAGTAAAACCTTTGGCTGTTTCCTTACCTTTACCCACATATCCACGCTGGCCTAAAAGCTCTGGAAACTCATATTTAGTTTTAAATTCATCGGCTTGATAAAAGAATTTTTGAACTGCTGCATATAATTTCTCACGAAGTTCGTCAGATAATCCATGATTTTTAATTGCTACAAAACCAATCGTATTAAAGGCCGCCCCCAAATCTTGCACGAACTTATCTTTACGTACGGGGTCGCCTGATGTAAATTCCGCTAAATCAAGTGACGGAATTGAGTCAAGAAGTGTTTGTTCCATTAGATGAAGATTTTTTCGCAAAATTAAAGAAAATCATTGATTGTGAGAAATGACCAGACTCAGAATTAATAAATGTGTATTTTTACTTAGTTTTATAATTAAAAAATACTAGAATTTCGCATCAATTCAGCAATCAATATTCCCCAATAAGTGCCTGTGGCATTTCCTAAAGCACCCACTAAAATACCAGGTAAGGTTAAATCTGTACGGTCTAAACTTCGTGAAAGTGCCATAGCAGATGCCGAACCGCCAACATTTGCCTGTGAAGCAATCGAAATGATATCCCAATCTTGTTTTAATAATGCACCTAAGCCGTAGATAATTATACCGTGTACAATGGCGAGGATACTCACAAATAAGAGAAGCACCATTGCCAATTCCCCATCTTTTAGGAGAGCAGGCACATCGCAATACGCTCCAATAACTGCCAAGAATAAATAGACACCTAATAAACCCATTAATTTATGTCCTTTCAGTTTATTTATAGCAGGAATTTGAGCTAAAAGTAAAGCAATTGTAGTTAACCAAATAACCGTTGGAATTTGTGGAACTTGGGTACTTAACCAAGCAGAAACACGAATACCCATGAAACTAATAGCTAGTAAAAAAGCTAAATCAAAAGGTCTCACACTTTCAATGTCAGAAGAATAATGTTGCGTAGCATTTTGAGTTTCCTCATTAACTTCCATTAATTTCTTTCTTGGAAATTTTTTGTTTAAAATCATCGGGAAGACCAACGTAGCGATTACCCAAATAGCAGAAATAATATTATCGGCAACTGTTGCCGCTGAAAAAAGTCCTCCTTGTTGAGAAACACCATAATGCAATGCCACTGCATTGAAATTAATGCTACCTCCAATATAAGTTCCTGTATACATACCCCCAATGGCGTAAAATAACTCCCCTATTTTAGTTTTGCCACTGACTAAAGTCATAGCAACCACTGCACCAATCATAGTGGCTACCGAACCAATTAGAAACATTATAAGCATTGGTCTTCCAGCTTTCTTCAAACTGTTTAGATTAACACCCAGTAGCATTAAGAATATGGATAATGGAGCAATATATGTAAAAATACCTTCGTAGAGTGGAGTAGCTGGAGTAGAAGCAGGAATTATACCTAAGTTTGCAATAATTGCCGTGAGAATAATCACCATCAACCCCGTTCCTACATGACGAAAAAAGGGTTTCTGACAAACCCACTCGGAAATAACAATATTAAGGCATAAAACTGCCAAAATCGAAAGTGAATCAGTAAACATTTTAAGTGTAGGTTTAGGGTCGATTGAATATAAAAAAGAAATGAGATTTTGGTAAATCTCATTTTCTTATTTATCATCAAAATCTTAGAGCGTTACGATTGCACTCTTTATAAATGAACCATCTTTCGATTTTAGCTTCAAAACATCAGCTTTAGATGGGTCAATGGCAGCCTCGTATATTTCATTTTTGGCACCACTCTTAACTTCCATCACTACATAAAAACTCCCCTTAGCAGAAGTATTTGTTTTTAAAATAAAGTTATCGTGAGGTGTTTCTTGTTCAAAATTTGGTGTTTTTGATTTAGCTTTTCCTGCCCAAGTTGCCAAATTTTCTGATTTAAAATCAGAAATATCGAAGTGTCCTTCACGAGCTTCTTCTTCATCTTCTGGCATAGCTGCCACTTTTGCTGGCACAAATAGGTTTTCAACAAAATTTCTTGCTGAATCTTCTACCCAAACTGCCACAACAGGAAGTTCGGCTTTTCCATCTTTTTCAATTAGAATACTCAATGGCTTACCTTGAGCATCTTTATTTGTAACTACCTCATTAAAAGAAAGTTGTGTTGCACGTGGAGGTCGCTTTCCAGCAAAAATTCGTCCACCTTCAGCAATTGGCTCCAAAACTTCGGTTGCCCCGCCTACCAAAAGCACCAAGAAAATTCCACCAGCTACCCAGAGTTCTTTTTGGAATTTGCCGCTTTTACGTTCTTTTGAATAACCAGTAATTGATGACCAGTTATTAACAATGTGAAAGATGGCAAAACCCACAAATAATAGACCAAAAATTGTATGGGTCATTTCTACTGCATGAGCTTTTTGCTTGATATACAATAAGATACCAGTGATTGAAAGTGCCAAAAATGCAAAGGCAATGGTTAGGCTAATAAGATTTTTTTTCTTCATTTAGGTAAAAGAATTTTAATTGTTTGCATAAATGTAAAAAAATAAGGGTGAATCGAAAAATCTCAATCGACTATTTAACTGCATTATTAGATAAATAGTACTGAATAAACTATAATCAAATACTTATATGTGTAAATAAACCTCGCCCCTACTCAAAATCCGAGCGGTACGAATTACACCAGACTTAAGAATTTTAATATTTGATTTTGATGTTAGTCCATCTGAAATAGATAGTTCATATTCAAGATTTACAGTAAACTCTCCCGATGGATGTTCTATACTCAATGCCGAGTGAGTTTCGGTATTCTTATTTGTAAATCGTAAATCGTCCTTTATAAACTCATAACAAATTGACTCGGGAATTATACAAGCTGTGGCAACGGAAACCGCTGCTAAAACACCAATAGCTTCGTGCACAACATGTGGAATAAACATTCTTGTGTTAATTATGCCTCCAGATTCAGGTGGTGAAACCAAGCACATTTTAGGAATGGATTGGTCTTTTACATCTCCTAAATTCATCAATTGGCCAGCTTTTAGCCTAATTGCTTCAATTTTTTGCTTTAATTGAATATTCCCTTCTAAAATTTCTTTGCTTTCATTTCCGACTAAACCCAAATCAGATGCACGCATAATTACTATAGGCATTCCATTATCAATGCATGTAGTTTCTATACTTTCAATTACGTTGACAGCATTTCCAGTTGGAAGTAGTGCCCCACAAGTAGAACCAACTGTATCAAGATAATTACAGATAATTGGTGCAGAACTTCCGGGAACGCCATCTACCTTGGTATCTCCTTTTGATTCTATAACTCCATTTGGTGTTTGAACCACTACCTCGCAGATGCCACCCGTATTTAGAATATTTATTTTAGCAGAAGTGGTTGGACTTTTTGCTTCAATTATACCTGTTTCGATGGCAAAATGTACGATTCCTGCTAAAATATTTCCACAAGTTTGAGTTGTTGAAACCTTGCCTTTTCCTACTACCACCTGCACGAAATCATAATCTAAATCACAATCTGGATTCTGCGACCTGCTGATTATTGCCACTTTACTGGTCAGAGAAGTAGCTCCCCCAAGTCCATCAATTTGACGAGCATCTCCTTCAGTTGTGCCTTCCATCGCCAAAAGCAGCATCTTATTTCTTTCTTGCTCATCTTTGGGCAAATCTTCAGCTTTGAAAAACAAGCCTTTTGAACTTCCTCCTCTAATTTGATAAAATGGAATTTTCATGTAATTATTTATTTTTTGAACGAAAATTATACAGAATTACAAGAGTAGATATTCGCAAAAACTAATGATTACTTAATTTTTCTAAATTATTTCTAGTTCCTCGCGTTACGATTGGTTCAATCCCCTTTGCTTCAAGCATTTCAATCACAGCTTCCATTTCATACATTCTACGAATGGCGTGAGTTTTACTTCCTTCTACAAAGCGGTCGATTAATTCGTCATTTCCTCCAATAAGTGAACTAATTTGACCTCTAATGTAAGCTTCCATTCCAAAAGCCTCACCTGCTTCCATTGCCTCGCAAACAACAGCGGCGATTCCTTTATATACAATCGAGCGTAATAATTTTCGAGTGGCAGCATCGCCAATCAGACTATTTTCTAAGACTTTTAAATCAAGATTAAGATTTTTAATTTTATCCAAAAATTCAGTGGCATACTCACCAGATGCTAATAATGGCGTAAACATTCCTTTGGGTGGAACTGGAGCCATAATTGCTAAATCAATAAATTTAACTCCAGAAGGCTTTAAAACTTCAGCAATTTTTTGTTTTTTTTCAGGCCCAGAGGTATTCATTTCACAGAAAAACTGATGCGGATTCAAAGAGCTAACCAATTCTTCAGCAATTTGTATCGAAACCGATGAAAGATTTGCACTAAAAATAACATCTGCTCCAATAACAGCTTCAGCATTACTTTTCTTTATTTCTATTAATTCATCTAATTTTCTAATTGGATTAGGGTCGAAACCTACTACTTTTATGCCTAATTTTACTAAATCATTGGCGAAATGACTTCCCGCTTCTCCAAGACCAAGAAGTGCAATTGTTAATTTTTCATTCTTCATTATTCGTTTTCAATTAACTTATTACCAACCATATTTTTCTCTCCAACCATAAATATCAATCGAAACCTTACCTTTCCTTAACTCTGAACGCGTACGTTCTTCTTTGGCCTCACGAGCCATTGCTTTTTCGATGGTTTCTTCAATTTTATTTTGAGGAACTACAACTACTCCATCACGGTCTCCAACAACTATATCGCCAGGATGAATCAATACTTCTCCAATGACAATTGGTTCATTGAGCGTCCCATCTCCATGATTTGATGTACCTCTGACACATAACCCCCTCGAAAAAACAGAAAAACCCATCGCCTCAATATCATCTGCATCTCTTACACAAGCATCAATAACTAACCCATTTATACCTTTTGTTTGAGCACCAAGGCTCATTAAATCTCCCCAATAACCAGCTTCATAAAAACCCGAACAATTGGCAATCAAAACATCTCCAGCTTGTGCATAAGCATAAGCACGGTGTAATAAAACATTATCACGAGGCATGGTTTGAATGGTATAGGCAGGGCCGCATACTTTCATATTTTTCGCAATTGGTTTAATCGCTGAAGGTAAATAGCCTTTGTTTCCAAGTGCTTCACAGATAGTAGCAGTCGAAAATTTCGAGAGTTCTTTATACATACCTTGAAAATAAATAATTGGTTGTTTTTTGTTATTTAAGTTAAATAAATACCTAATAACTAAAATATAGTATTTGTTACCCTTGGCAAATGGCTTTGAAAAGCCTCTGCATATTTAACATCTTTTTGACCCGAAATTCGTCTCGCATGATTTGCTCTTCTTCCGCCTAATTCGGTGTAATATTCAACAAGGTATTTTTGTGCACCCATACAATTCATTGCGGCAATTTTTTTGTCAAATATCGATGAAATATCAACAAAAGTATCAGGTTTAAAATCACAAATTTCAGGTTGGTGTGGCTCAAAAGAATACCACATCGGTGGAGCTATATTTTTGAATGCACTTGCCACTCCCGCCCCACAAGAAAGTAATCTTGCTCGTTCGGTAGCTTGATAAGCCAATGGATGGTCAGGGTTAAAAGGGTCTTTTGCCGAGTGTGTTAGAATAACCGTTGGTTCAAAATCTCCGATAATTTGAGTTAGCTGAGCGATTCTTTCATCTGAAATCAACATTGGGTAATCTCCCCAATCTAAAAACTGAATAGGCGTTCCAAAAATATCAGCAGCTTTTTGAGCTTGTTCATGGCGAATAACCTTTACACTCTCTTCAGTTCTATTTGGATTTTCTTTCCAAAGCTCCCCAGATTCTCCTCTTTCACCATAAGAAAGGCAAACTACTAAGGTTTCGGCTCCTTGCTCTACACTTTTAGCGATAGTGCCACCACTTCGCCAAACAAAGTCTGCTGAATGTGCAGAAATTACAAGTAATTTATTCATTTATTTAATATTTGTAATAAAATATTCTACGTTAAATAGAGTTTCGCTTCAATATAAAATATGTATTAAAAATTGAGCACCTTTACAAAAGTTCATCAGGCATTGGTGTACCACGAGTATGAAAACTTTCAACGGTTTTTAGTCCCCACGCTTGTCCTTTCATTCGTTCTTCTCGATTCCATACAATGGTTTCATAATCTGGGTCAAGAATTAATCTTGCCGTTGGATTAGCAATTTCAATTCTATTACCACCCGGCTCATAAAGATATAAAAAGAATGTCTGCTGAATGGCATGTTTATGAGGACCCGTTTCGATAAAAACGCCATTTTCTAGTGCAATATCTGCGGCAAGAAGTACTTCTTCTCTACTATTTACAGCATAAGTTAAATGATGGAAACGACCGTTTAAACCAGAATGGTCTTCAGTAATAGCCAAATCATATGATTTATTATTTACCGATACCCAAACGCCTTTAGGACCATCTTCAAACTCAATTCTTTCGGTATTTCTTCCACCTAAAACGCCAAATTGAAAATTAGCAAAAGCTCTGATATCTCTAGCTAAAAGATTCAAATGGTCAATTCTTCTGACATTCATGCCACGACCAGGAAATTTACTACTCGTATTTTTCAAAGCAGATTGCGTTTCTCTTGTAGGCTTATACTTATTAGAATCGAAATAAAGTTCACAAATATGCCCATCAGGATAACGAAACTTATATGCTTTTCCATAACCACATTCATGGTCTTCCCAACCAATACCTAATCCAGTAGCTTCAATGGCTTTCGCACGGGCTCCCAATGACTCTCGACTTCTTGCACGCCACGCAAAATGTCCAATACCCGAATGACGATGAGCCGTAAGCTTTAAAGTATGGTGCTCGTAATCGTCATAGGCTCGTAGATAGGCAGAGTTTCCACTAACTTCGGTGATATACATGCCTAGAATTTCATGAAAGAAACGTATACTTTCATCTAGTTTTGGCGTAAGTAGCTCAACATGAGCCAAATGGGCAATTTCCCAAGTGAGGTTTTCCATTCAATCGGTATTTTATGTTTTACAAAATTCAGTTGTTTTTGGTGATTTATCAGGAAACTATTTTTACTTTTATAGATACAAATTGAACATCACTCAATGAAACAAGAGAAAAGTATTTTAAACTTTGAAGGGCTATATGGTGATGATTATGGAAGATATTCTTCAGAATATATCTTCTTGGAATTGATTGCCACACGTAGTCAACTTTTTAATTGGACAATCAAACCGCACATTCATTCGCAACTTTTTCAGCTATTTATTGTAAGAAAAGGCTCACTTTTGTTTCAAGAAGCGACGCAAGAACATCAACTTCAAGCACCATGTATTACGCTTATACCTCCAACCAAATTACATGGCTTGGTTTATAACCCAGATGTAGAAGGGTATATACTTACCTTATCTGAAAGCATTATTGATGAAATTTTTAAAACATCAAGTGTAGTTTGGAAAACACTGGAAGATATCAGAATATTGAATCACTTTGAAGATAAAACTTTCGATAAAATTCAAAAAAATTTAGCCAATATTGAGTTTGAATTATTTGGAGAAAATCCTGAACGCTATCTAATGCTTAGGGCTTACTTGACGGAATTATTCATAAGTTTACATCGATTAACCAAGCAAGAAGAAGCACAACAAAATGATTCGATGACAATGGCACATTTTAGAAAGTTTCAGCAATTAATTAAACAAGCTAACTACCCAAAAAGTATTCCCGAATTTGCCGATGAACTTAATATTTCATCAGTTCATTTAAATCGTATATGCAATGCCGTTTCAGGTAAATCGGCCATAGAATTAGTACATCAAAATATCATTAATGAAGCACAAAAATACCTATTGCACACTTCTTATTCGGTTTCTGAAATTGCATATATGCTAAAGTTTGAGTATCCTAACTACTTTGCCAAACTCTTCAAAAAGCATACTGGAGTTTCTCCTTTAGAATTTAGGAAGATGGATAGAAAGTAAATTGTTTAATTAATTATTTTTATCTTTGAGGCGAATTTTCCTCTTTTTATCAAATTATTTTAATTAAATGTCAGAATTTCCTCCTTGCCCAAAGTGTAAATCAGAATATGTATATCCGAGTGATGGCTTACTGATTTGTCCAGAATGTTTTTATGAATGGAATCCAGAAGATGAAGCAGCGGAAGCAGTTGAAGATGGAACCTTCAAAGTTTTAGATTCAAATGGCAACGAACTCAAAGATGGTGATACAGTGGTAGTTATCAAGGACTTACCTGTAAAAGGAGCTCCAAAACCAGTAAAAGCTGGGACAAAAGTAAAGAATATCCGCTTAGTGGATTCCAATGATGGACACAATATTGACTGTAAAATTGATGGTTTCGGGGCAATGGGTCTAAAATCCGAATTCGTTAAAAAAGCTTGATTCAAAAGCCACGAAACTAATCAGAATCGTGGCTTTTTTTTATCTCTTTAATAATTTAAAACCAATATCACGCCCTTGTCCTTTAAACATGGCAAGATTTATCCAAAAGAAAGCAAATTGTTCCATCAACTGAAATTTATCATTTCCACCAATATCATAACATACTCCAAAACCAACATCAAGGGCTAATTTTGTGGAAACCTTTTTGCCTTTTTCTGAATCTCCCGCTACGAATGCATCAATGGCATAGTCTCCGTAATGGGTATCTAACATATTATTGAATCCTGTTGTATTGAAGCATTTAACTACATCTTTGGTAGCTGTATTTGCTAAAATTGCATCGGTGGTATTAGAAAATCCTGCTGGGCCTCTACCCATGACGATGTTCATAGTATCAATAATCACTTTGCCTGTGGTATCCCCTAACGACTGAGCAACTTCAGCTGCCATCGGGGCAGGTATTGCCAAAACGACAACTTCACATTGTTTTACAGCACTTTCAACGCTAGTAAAGCGGTCTTCTCCAATTTGAGTAGCCAATTTGATTGATTTTTCGCTCAAAGGAAACTTCGCTCCAACTAATACATTATGACCTGCTTTCATAAATTTTTGAGCTAATGCTCCACCCACATTCCCTGAACCAATAATTGCAATTTTCATATTTTTTGAGTTTTATGAGATTTTTTACCCGCTGATTTTTAATAAATATAACCGTTTTCTGATTCTAATTTAGTTGGTAAACTATTTTCTCCAAGCATTTCTTTTAAATCTCTTTCAATTGTATTACACATCGAAGTCATTGGAATATCTGTAATACGATTTTCGAAAGGGTCTTCGTTTACTTCGCCAACTTTTCCCATCACTCCAAATACAAAAGCCACCAAAATACTCAAAGGAATCATAAGGATTGGCATTCCCATTTTATTAAAATCTGAAATAAGTGAAAATGGTAAAATCACCATAAAAACCAAAAGAAAAAGTTTGGTAAAGAAATGATACTGACGCAAAAGTGGCGTATTTTTGATTCGCTCGCACGAACCTTGAAAGTTATTAAATCCGGCTAAAGTTGGTTCAAGACTGATATTATCGAATGCCCCCAAAATTTCACTTCTCATTCCTTCTTTAATCCTAATACCTTGATTTTGAAGCAAATAATTAGGTTTATTGGCCTTTTTACTTAATTCTTCAAACTCCCCAGCAGAAAGTAAATGCTTCAGTTCTTCCCAAGAATTTTGACGACGAAGGTGCAGACGCAAAGCATGGGCAAAAGCAATTTGACGATAAATTAATTCTTTTTTAAAGGCCTCTACTTGTTGTTTTGAAGCCTTGCCGATTATTACCGCATTATCGGCATTTGCGATAATCTGTCGGGCAAAGATTCTACTATTGTTGATAACTCCGCCCCAAATGGTTCTGGCCTCCCACCAACGACTATAAGCGTTATTATTGCGAAAAGCAAGAAAAATTGCCAAAGCACTACCTAAAATGGCTGCAATTGAAAATGGTAAGCTTACTTTTTCTAAGTGTTGATTGTGGTAAAGAAAATACACCGAAACCGAAATGACAGTTGAAACTACCAATTCGGTACGCATGTAGCGAGCCACGGCAAATGGGTTAAATATTTTTCGTAGAATCATGATTTTTAAAATTCATTTCGTATAAAAATGCCTAAATTATTGGTACTGGTAAACGTATTTTTTCCAGCTTGATTAAAATCCATCATCAGACCACTAGCCCAAGTATGGTATCTTGCTCCTAAACGGAAACGTTCGGTAAAATTCCAGATTTGATTTTTGGGATTGTAAACAGGAAACAATTCCGCTTGTATAAAACCTCTCCATTGGTTGTTGAATTTAGGTTGGTAGCGAAAAAGTCCGAACAAATCGAGGTTATTATTTTTCTTCAAATCAGAAACAAACCAGCCAAAAAACATAAAATCACCCTTTTGCTTAGAGTATTGCACGCCTACTTTGGGAGTAAAACCAGCATTAAGAAAAGCCCCTACTCCTACAATACCGATTCCATTTTTGAAATTATAGGAAATGGCATTGGTTGAACCGAACGCTGTTGGCGAATTTTTGTAATCTGTACTGGCTCTATTTCGACTAAAAAATAATAATGGTGTTCGCCTGGTCTCTAGAGTTTTTAAAGTTCTTGAACCACATTAAATCAACCCCTGCACGTTTATCCCCTGCATAAAGCTCAACAGATTGTGCATTTAATCTTATATTTGTACTTAAACATAAAACCACCAACGATGACAGAAAATGATATTTCATACAAAATACGAGGCTGTATTTTTAGAATTTTTAATAATATTTGTCCAGGACTTCTAGAAAGTGCCTACGAAGCTGCTCTAATTTATGAACTTCGAAATTCTGCTTAACTGCTAATAACCAAGTTACACTACCTATGATTTATGAAGATGTAAAAGTTGACATTGCGTATCACTTAGACATCGATGTTGAAAATAAAGTCATTATCGAACTTAAATCGGTAAAAAATCTTCTGGTTTTGCTTCATAAACAATAGATTACCTATTTGAAACTTTCAGGAATGAAACTCGGTATTTGGGTTAACTTTAACACCGATAATATTTCAAAAAGTATTTTCAGAAAAGTAAATGGTTTATAAATCTACGGTTTTATTTTTTTACCCACTGATTTGCACAGATTTTTTACCGCTGATTTTCGCTGAATTTATTTACAATTCACTTGAAAGAAGTCCGATTTTATTTCCTTCGGTATCAATGATTATGGCAGCAAATCCAAACTTACCGAGGTGCATTTCAGCAATAATTACTTTCCCACCAGCTGCTTCAACTTTACTTACAGCTTCGGTGAGTTTACCAAAAGCATTTAGATAAATAACTGGACCATCTGTGGTTGGCTTTAAGTCTGGGCGAACTACAATTGACCCCCCGACAGCTTCGCCAGTATTAAACGGAACATTGAAAAGGATTAAATCGCCATTATCAAAAGTGCCTTTGCGAACGTTTCCGCTAAGTACTTTAGAATAAAAGCCAAAGGCTCTTTCTAAATCAAGGGCAGGAATCTCAAACCAATTGATTGCGTTCATGGTAGTTTATTTGTTTAAAGTTTTTACAACTAATTCGGCAGCGGCAGCACCAGAATTTTGTTGCTGACCAGTAATTAAATTTCCATCTTGAATTGCATAAGAAGAAAATGGAGCAGCTACTTTAAAGGTTGTTCCAACTATTTTCTTTGCTTCGTTTTCAATCCGATAAGGTTGTATTTTCATACCAACTGCTTGGTCAGCAAATTCTTCTTCGGCGTCAGCAAAGCCAGTCCATGTTTTTCCTGATACCAATAACTCACCATTAGATTTTTTTGCTTCTAAGAGTAAAGTTGTTGAGTGACAAACGGCAGCACTTGGTTTACCCGCCTCATAGAAATTAGCAAATAATATTTCTAAATCCTTATTTCCTCTGAAAGTGTACATTGGGCCTTGTCCACCTACCAAAAAGATTGCATCATAATTGGCAGCATCCACCTCTGTAAGTTTCTTGGTATTTTGCAACATATCATTGAACCATTGTTGTTGCATATAACCCAAAGAAATCACATCATGAGCTGAATAACCGCTTGCATCGGTCGGGTTTGAATAACCATCCATTTCTAATTTTCCACCTTCTGTCGAAACCAACTCAACTTCATATCCTGCTTCTTGAAAAACTCTTAAAGGGTGTGTAAGTTCGGCGGCCCAAAAGCCAATAGGCCAACCAGTTTGTTTTGAAATACTTGGTGAACTAGCCACCATTAAAATTTTACCTTTTACAGGTGCTCCGTGGAAATGTACGTAGTTGTTTACTTCAGTTATCATTTGTTTGTGTTTTAGATTTGATGTTGCAAAGATGTATCGCTAAACCCTCAAACCCATGTGTACCACTTTTTTGTATGATACATACTAAAAAGTATGTATGGAATTTTAAAGTGTGAATCTATATATTTGGGAAAAATATTTTTAACCACTGATTTACACTAAATTATATACATAAAAAGATACTTAAATGGGAGATTTTAAATACAATGGTAAGATTTACTATAATCCAGTAGAGTTTGCCATGGATAGAATCGGTGGCACATGGAAAATGCCAATTTTATGGCGTCTGAAAGACCGAGTGATGAGGTATAGTGAGCTACAAAAAGACATTCCACATATTTCGCAAAAAATGCTTACGACTCAACTGCGTGAATTGGAAGAAGATGGATTTGTGACGAGAAAAGTATATCCAGTAGTTCCACCAAAAACTGAGTATACAATTACCGACCGTGGACTTCGAGCTATTGAAGTTGTAAAAACTATCAGAGAATATGGATTAGAATTGATGAAAGAAATGAGAATAAATGATTAAGAATCTAAATTGATTTGTATTTTTAACTTTACAAATTCATCAATAAATCATTCATGCAAAGATTAGAAAGCTTTTCCAAAACTTATGAAATAGGCTGGAATAATTTAGATGCCAATGCCCACGTAAAAAACTCCGCTTATGCCGAATTTGGCGATGATGTCCGCATTGCCTTTTGGCAAACATGTGGTGCAAGTCCCTTACTTATGCACGAATTGGGCGTAGGGCCAATCTTATTTGATAGCTACATCCAGTTTTACAAGGAATTACACTTGAGCGAAATTATTATTGTGGATATTGCATTAGAAAATATCAGTGAAGATTTCCGCAAATGGAAAATCATTCAGCACATTTATAAACAAGAAGGATTAATTTTAGCGGCAAAAATTACACTTAATGGTTCATTTATGGATTTGAAAACCCGAAAAGTTTGTCCAGCCATTGGAGCAATGAGAGATTCGTTTTTAATTATGCCAACTAAACCAATTAAGGAATTTTAAAAGTACCTGAATGAAGTTTTGAATTTATTAAATGTTAAAGATATGAAAATCATTATTTCAACCTTAAGCCTTTTAATATTAACACATTTTGAAGCGTTTACCCAAACTTTCAACCCTAAATTTAAACTTTTACCTGCCGAAAAGATAAAATTCAACTCCTTTGTAGATTGTAATATGGCAGAAGCATGGGTGGGTGATACTTTTCGAATTTTTCCGGGAAAATACGGAGAAGACCCCGTTTGGGGAATCGGTGTAGATAATCGTTATGCAGATGGTAAAAATGCTGATGAAGTTTTCAAAAGTCCATCAGAAAAATTCTTTGAACCAATCATGCCCGAAAACGCTCCAGTTGGAAAACCGGGCTTACATGGTGCCGTTTGGTTTGAAACAGTTTTCCAAGACCCAAAAGATAAAACAGGTAAAACACTCTTTGGAATTTACCACAATGAAAATTACCCTCAAACCTTACCCTACAACCCCAAAACAGGCGAAGGATATAACAATAAAAAATGGCCACAAGGATTAAGAGGGCCTAAAAGTGCTGCCGCAGTTTGTAGAATTGGAATTATGAAATCGACAGATGGTGGGAAAAGCTGGAAAAATAAAGGAATCTTTATTGAAGACCTAGACCCAAGGATGATATTGAAGCCTTTTAATACCTCAAATACCTTTGGGGGTGGTGTTGGCGACCCATCGGCAGTTGCGAGCGGTGACTATCTTTATTTGTTTTATGGCGAATATGGCTATCCTGGCGTTTTTAATGAAAAGACCTATGACCCCAGCAAAGAATGGTCTGGGCAATGTATAAGTGTTGCCAGAATTGCCATTAAAGACCTTGATAAACCCGTAGGAAAAGCCAAACGTTGGGACGGCAAAGGTTTCAATGCACCTTACAACGGAATTGGTAAGCCAATTGCATCGCTCCAAATACCATTAGAAGAAGGTGGTGGGCCATCTTCCTCTCCCAAAGGTGGTTTTTATTGGGGTCCATCAGTCAGTTGGAATACTTATTTAGAATGTTGGGTGATGATGATGGCAAGAGTGGAAGGCAAATCTTGGGTTGGAGATAAAGTGTTTATTTCGTTCAATAAAAATAAAGAGCTTGGTGCAGCATTAAATAGTCAGGAATGGACCAAACCACAACTATTTTTCGAGAAACCAACATATACGCTTTGGTATCCTTCATTACAACCATTAAACACAGAAGAAGATATTAAGAATAAATATACTTGTCTGATTTTAGGTAAAAAAGCAAGGTTTTTCGTGAAAAGGATTAAACCTTTCGATGATGAATATGCCTCCGAACATATCGTTGAATTTGAAAAATAGAGAAGTTTATTTTTGGTAGTGCTGAAGTTCATTTATACAAGCTGTTGAAAATATTTAATTCAACAGCTTGTATTTTTTAACTATTTTTTTCCTCCTTTTTGTAAAAACTCTAATAAATCTGCCATTTCTTGCTTAGAAATTGCATTTTCAAAGCCTTCCATCATTAGAGATGTACCCATCGACCTAAAAGTTTTGATATCAGATTTGTTGATGGTGACTTTTTCGCCCCCAATTTTATGAATCGTCACCGATTTATCTGTTTCATTAGCAATAATTCCAGTATGGATGGCTCCACTTTTAGTTTCAAGATTATGATTAATATATTTAGGGTCAACCGCCGCGTTGGGGTCAAGAATTTCGTGGAGAATAGTCGCTTTACTTTTTCTACTAATTTCAGTTAAAACTGGACCGACTTCATTGCCAATATTGCCGTATTTGTGGCAATTAGCACAAGTATTACTGAATACTTTTTCACCCTTGAGAGCATCACCACTTAGACTCAATGCAGGTTTCATTTTATCCATTGCCGCTTGGCGATTACTCACACCCGAATCGCTGAATAATTTTTTAGCTCGGCGTTTGGTATCTTCATTGTCTGTCCACCAAAGTAAAGTTCTTCTTCGTTCAAGGTCAAAATTCATCTCGCCAATATTGATTGTGCCATTTTCAAGGCCAGTCAACAGTGCATCATGGTTACTTTCGATGTAAAGTAATAAATCGCTTGCAAAACGACGTGTTTGCGGGCTAAGGTCTTTCCACATTGCCACTACCTTTTTTCCTATCTCTTTCTCACGATAATTTGAAAGCTGACGTAAAGCGTTTTCTTGTAATTTCAGCGGTTGTGAATTTTTTAAACATTCATATAAGATGGTTGATTTTTGAGCATAAGGAACAAAGTCGAGCAATGCCAAATATTGAATTCTGAGCGAATCTAGTAGAGAAGCGTTTAAAACATTTTGTGCGGCCTCATTGCTATACTTCAAAAATTGCGGAGCAGGCGAAAGTTTAAGTTTTTGGCGAATTGCTGCCAAGTCTTTCAATAAATCCAAATTAGCTGAATTTTCAAGTGAAATAAGCTGATTTTCAATTAGTTTTCCATCAATTTTTTCAATATTTTGAGTTAATTGTTTTACTACAAAAGCTTTCTCTTTGTCTGAAAGATTTGAGTTTTGAAGGGTTTTCAAAACAAGAATAAATTCATCAGTTCCGCCAAAAGTATTCAGTGCTAAAGATGCCAATAATTGAGCATTTGGCTGTTTTTCTTTAGCAATCAATGCAAAAAGTTCGGCTGATTTATTTTGAGCGGCCAAAGTAATCGCAGCAACATTCCATTCATCATTCGTTTGTTGTGCTGTTTTTGCTAACGCTTTCAGAATTAACACTTGTTTTTCCTTGTAAAATGGATGATTTTCAGGAAGTGTGCTTAAACTTAAAGCAGCTTGCATTCGAATTCGAGGCTCTGAATCAATCAACAAAGCCATTACTTTATTCAATACAGATTCACTTTTATTGATAAAGCCCTCTGAAATTGTCAAGACATTTTCTCTAATCGAAGCATTTTTATCATTTAAACCCAATTCTACTTCATTTGCTGTAATTTCCCCGGAATTACTTAAAATCCAAAAAGCATGCAAACGAGCAAAATCATTATCAGATTTCAATAGATTTCTCAGACCAACTAAAGATTCATTACTTAGCTGTTTTTCCATCAAAAGTCTTTGAGCGGTATTTCGTACCCATTGATTAGGATTTTCAAGTGCATTTAATAATCCTTCAGAAGTTTTAAACTGCTGAAATTCAAAACTTTTACCTCCATTTTCTAAAGAAATTTTATAAATTCTACCTTGATTTTTTCCTGCGTTCAAATCTAACGTCTTTTCAATTTCATCAGGAATCCACTCGGGATGCTCAATTACTTTTCTGTGAATATCAATCACATACATACCTCCATCGGGGCCAACACTCATATTTACAGGTCGGAAAGCTCTATCGGTACTTGCTAAAAAATCTTTCTTTTCCAAAATTCGTGAAGCCGTAAAAGAAGCACCTTTAGCCTTAATTTTATCAACGTGAATTAAGTTTAATACTACATCGGCTACCCAAACCGTATTATTATATTTTTCGCCTAAAGCACCTCCACCATAATACGTAATGCCACAAGAACCCGAAAAATAGCCCGACTGCTCAGGATGATTCACACGGTCTTCTTGCTCACCAATTGGATATATTCTTGCTAAGCCATTTTCTTCATGGTCAGATATATTTTGTAAAGTATTTTCACTTAAAATTCTTCTTCCTTTAAGGTATCGGTCGGGAAAAACCAAATGCGAAATATGAGTCAAATTATGGGTTTCATAGAAACGCCCAAACTCATCCATTCCTAAGCCAAATCCACCGGAAGAAGCACCCAAACGTTCCATTTGGTGGGTTTCGAGGTTGAATCTTAAATCTTGTCCACGTAAATCTATGGCAGTAGTCTTGTCGCCCCACCAATAAGGTTTTCCGTCATTTCCCCCATTCGCTGCATAAATCCAATTATCAATTCCATAGGTAAGTCCATTATAATTATGCTGAAGATTTTCTTTGGTAAAACCACCCATTAAGGTATCAATTTTATCAACTCGATAATCTTGGTTTTTATCATGAAGTTGGAGTAAATAAGGCGGTGATGCTACTAAAACCCCTTTTTTATATGGCATGAATGAATCTGCTAAACCCAAGTTTTCTGCAAAAACCATTGAGCTATCATAAACGCCATCGGCATTTTTATCTTTCAAAATTAATAAACGACTCTGCTTATCTTCCATCGGATAACCCGGCATCTCAAGTACCATGGCATCGCCATTTTCGTTGAATTCTAAATCAACGGGGTCAACAATTAGCGGTTCTGATGCAACTTTTTCGAGCTTAAATCCTTCTTCAAGCTCAAAACCTTCGAGATTTTTAGGTGCTTTTTGACAAGAAAACAATAAGATTAAAAGAGCAAAAAAGGGAAAGAAAAGGATTTTTTTTGTCATAAAATGGATAAAGCTATTACAACAAAAATATAAAATAAATTATTAAAAATTGTATTATATTTCGAAAATTTAGACAATAAATATGCTTTTATATAAAGAGCATAGTAATATCATTATTAGTTTTTAACATATAAATTAGTGAAAATATTTAAAAAAATCTCAAATTTTCAAGACTTAGCCTATTCATTTCATTTAATTGTCGCTTAAAGTAGAATAAATTCCTTAAAATACTAACTTTGATTCTCAATCCTTAAATTACATCCTATGAAAAACAAACTCTTATTATTAATTATTTTCAGTGCATTTGTAAATATTGGCGTTTTTGCAAAAACGTCAAATTTTATCGCTTCTAATCAATATACTCTTGTTGTAGAAGGTTACGACTGGGGACCAGCAGTAAGTAAAGTGATTTTAGAACTTGACGCTCCAACTACCAATGCCGATTTTAAAGACTATACTGTTTCAGTAGATAGAAGCTCAGATTGTGTAACTATTCCAGAAAATCAAAAAAATGGTTCACGTACTGTTGTCTTTGCTTATGTTTCTGACCCTCAAGGAAATCGTGTCAAAGAAGGCTCAAATATCACTTTAGTATTGAGTGTAGCTCCAAATTTACCGATTGGTTCTCCATTTCAATATTCAACTGGTGGTAAATGTAGAGGCAATCAATGGGTTACTTACCAAGTAACTGTTACAGATACCAAAACCAATAAAGTTTGGAATAAAGAAAAATCACGTATTCGCCCATTGGTTGATGATTTTGATTTGACAGGAAAATACGAATATGAAGCAGGAAAAACGATGTCTTATGCGGCATTTACACCTAAGAAAAAAGCCAGCAAAGCTCCACTTATCATTTGGTTACACGGTGGTGGTGAAGGTGGTTACGACCCAACAATTACGCTATTAGGAAACAAAGCTGCCAATTATGCTTCACCTGAAATCCAAGCTTATTTTGGCGGTGCTTATGTCCTATCTCCACAATGCCCTGGAGCTTGGATGCACGATAAAGATGGGAAAACACAACCTGGCTCTGGTGAAGATGTTTATAATATTGGTTTAATGGCTTTAATCAAAGATTTTGTCAATAAACACCCAGATATTGACACAAAAAGAATTTATCTGGGCGGTTGTTCAAATGGTGGATATATGTCATTAAAGCTACTTTTAAAAGAGCCTAATTATTTTGCGGCTGCCTATATCAGTGCTTTGGCGTATCAATCACAATATATTACTGACCAACAGATTAATAGCATTAAGCACATTCCGATTTGGTTTTTACATTCAAAAGAAGACAATACCACAAAGCCAGATTTGACAGTTGTGCCTGTTTACGAACGATTGAAAAAAGCAGGTGCTAAAAACCTTCATTTTAGCTATTACGACCACGTGACAGATATTACAGGTTTCTTTGGAGGAGAAAATTATTACTATAATGGCCATTGGTCATGGATTTATTCACATGCCAATACTGCCAAATTAGATTATGATGGAAAGCCCGTACTTTTGAATGGTCGCCCCGTTACAATTATGGAATGGATGGCAGCCCAAGCAAAGAAATAAGTTTTCAATAAAAATGGTGAGGAAATGCCTCACCATTTTTTATATCCTTTATTGTTAGTATTCTTATTAAACTTCTCATGTTTATTCCCTTTTTCAGAAATAGCTACCGATTGCTGCTCTTTTCTCTTTGGACTGGATAATAACCTTTCTGCTAAATCTGGTCGATTGAGCTTAGTCAATCTATTGCGAATCCAAGATTTAAACTCTGGTTTATACCAAAAGAAATACCTATTCTGTGCCTGTTTTTCCTCACGAGTTTTGGCAGTTTTGATAGGTTGTAATGTATAAGGATGAACTCCTGTATAATAAATTACCTCTGCCACAGTCATCGGTGTTGGTGTAAAGTCTTGTACTTGTTCTAATTGGAAACCCAAGTCTTTAGTTTCGGCAGCAAGATTGGCCATATCAGCCTCTTCACAACCAGGGTGAGATGAAATAAAATAAGGAATTAGCGGCTGCTTTAAATTATGCTTATCTTGAATTTTATCGTATTTTTCCTTGAATTTCCTAAAATACTTAAACGATGGCTTACGCATAACACGAAGTGTATCAGCAGAAGTATGTTCAGGTGCCACTTTCAGACGCCCAGAAACATGGCGAGTAACCAATTGCTCCATGTATTCATCATGGTTGCCATCTTGGTTATTCTTATTGAAATCATCAACCAATAAGTCATATCTAATTCCCGAACCTACGAAAGCTTTCTTTATTTTTGGGTGAGCATCTACTTTTTTGTAAATTTCAGTAATCGGCTTATGTGAAGTATCGAGGTTTGAACAAATCACAGGGTGAATACAACTCGGTGCTTGACAACGGTTACAGATGGATTCATCTTTACCTTTCATTCTATACATATTGGCTGATGGCCCACCTAAATCTGAAATATAACCTTTGAATTCAGGGTGATTGACCAATTCTTCCACTTCTTTCATGATAGATTCCTGACTTCGTGAGGCAATAAACTTACCTTGATGTGCAGAAATTGTACAGAAACTACACCCACCAAAACAGCCACGATGCATGTTTATCGAGAACTTAATCATTTCGTAAGCAGGAATTGGCCCACGATTTTTATATTTGGGGTGCGGTAATCGTGTATAAGGCAAATCAAAAGATTGGTCAATTTCTTTTTCATCCATTGTTTTGAATGGAGGATTAATAACCAAAGTCTTTTTTCCTATTTTCTGAGTAATTCGATTCGCTTGCCATTTATTCGACTCTACTTCCACAACCTTAAAGTTTGAAGCATATTTAATTTTATCCCTCAAACATTCTTCATGACTAGCAATTTCTACAGTATTCCAATTTTTATGTTGGGGTAAATCATTGTGAGCATGATGTAAGTACGCAATCTGATTAATATCTCGGATATCTTCAAAGCGTTCGCCATTTCTAAGGCGAGTCAATAACTCACGTAAAGGTTGTTCACCCATACCATAAACTAGCATATCGGCTTGCGAATCTTCCAAAATAGTTGGCATCAACTCATCTTTCCAATAATCATAATGTGTTACACGGCGGAGTGAAGCCTCGATACCACCAATCAATACAGGTACATCAGGATAAATTTGCTTCAAAATTTTGCTGTAAACACTAGTAGCATAATCTGGACGAAACCCAGCTTCGCCACCCGGAGTGTAGGAGTCATTGGAGCGTAAACGCTTGTTGGCTGTATAATGATTCACCATCGAATCCATACAACCAGCCGTTACACCAAAGAAGTATTTGGGTTTCCCAAATTTTTTAAAATCACGCAAGTCATCTTGCCAATTTGGCTGTGCCACAATAGCAATTTTATAGCCTTCGCTTTCGATGATTCGCCCGATAACTGCTGTTCCGAAAGCAGGATGATCAACATAAGCATCACCCGAAATTAATACAACATCCAGCTCATTCCAGCCTCTTTTTTCTACCTCTTTTTTGGTAAGTGGTAACCAGTCGGTTATTGGTCTTTCTAACATAAAATAGTTTGTATTCTGTGGTTCGCCGTCAGTAGCTTTTACTGAATGTTCCCCACAAGCTATTTAGTTGCCTTTTCAAGCAAACTCTCGCAAAATTACGGAATATATTTCCTAATAACCATCAAGCAGCCTATTTGGTTTCAATAAATAACTCACAACAATCGAAATGATAGTGCGTTGTTTCTATCAAAAATCAATTATTAAATAAACCAATGAAAAAACTAAGTATTATAATTTTCTTGTTTTTAATTATTTCATCGTGTAAAAAAGAGTTTGCCCATTTTCAAAAATCAAATTATTCAACTAATGATTATTCCATAAAACCAATAATTTCCCAACCAGAATTATTGGTTTCAAATGAAATGGAAAGTATTTCGAGTAGAAACTTTACTAAAGAAACTGTCATTGAAAACCCTCAAATACCTTTTATTAAAGAAGAAATTAACAAAAATAGAGTAAAAAACGTAAAATATCGAAGCAAAGTTCTTATAGTAAAACCAAGTTTTGATTCTAAAAAATATAGTCAAAATATTGCATTAAACAGCTTGAAGGCTAAACCTGTTCCGCTTAATTCTGCCATTTACACAGGTTTTATTTTCTTAGCGATTGCCATCAGTTTGAGTTTACTTTCACTTCAAACCTTATCCATTTTATTTGGCATTGCATCAATTTTTATGTTTTACATAGGTTTTAAAAGATACTTTAGAAGAAGAAAATGGCGAGAAATTTTCAGATAATATTACAAAACGCCACAAATTGTTGAATTTTGAGGAATCTTTTCCCCGTTTTTATCTGATTTTTTAGACGATAAACTAAAAAAATTAATGGTATTATTCTTTTGTAGTGATGGTATCTCAGTTAGGAGATTAAGTTTTTTTACTAACCAAATCATATAATACCATGAAAAAATTAGTTTTAATATTGACCTTCATTCCTTTTATATATGGATGCAATCGTTCAAGTGATACAAACGCCGAAATCATGAAAGCCAAGCAAGCGGCTATTGACTCCGTAAACCAAGCAAACTTGATAAGTCAGCAACAAAAAGAAATCGACTCTTTGAAATTGGCAGCCAAAGACAAAGAAATAAAATCAGAGAAAAATAATTTAGCTGCTACTAAATCACACAATAGTACTGCTCCAGCACCATCGCCTTCAGCTCCTGTTCCTGTTAGTACTTCAAAAAAGAAAAAATTAAGTAATACCGCCAAAGGAGCGATGATTGGTGCAGGCGTAGGAGCCATCACTGGAGCAGTTGTTTCTAAGAAAAAAGGTCAAGGTGCTATTATTGGTGGTGTTGTTGGAGCCGGTGCCGGTGCTGGCGTAGGTGCAGTAATTGACCACAAACAAAGATAAACTGGTTTACCGCTATTAGCTATTGGCTAGTAGCGGTTAGCTGTTCGCTAAACTTGGATAACCAAAGTATGGAGCCACCTAGTGTGGTTCCATTTTTTATTCCCTATTTTTTAAGATAAAGGCTAAATTTCGTTCGTAGGATTTTTTTATGGATACAAGTTTTTTATCATCCTTCCCTATTTCTTCCATTCGCTTGATAGCCATTTCATAATAATCAGATAAGTGCTCTCGTAAACTATTTCGATGCTCAGCCTTTTTAAACGGACATTCACTTCGAACTTTTTCATAATCTTCTTGCAAGAATGATAGCTCCATATCTTCAACCTCTGCCAAAAGCACTTTCAATTTACTTGAATCAGTAACAAACGTGAGAATATTTGTTATTGTCTTTATGAGATGCCTTACAACTATATAATCTTCTTTTCCCCAATGATAGATTTGGTCAAATGCTAAATCGACTAATTGTTCGAAATTAAATTCTCGGATAAAAATATTTTTCCTTTCTAATAAGATTGCCTCCTTTGAAATTGTATTGCTTAAAGCTGCTTTTTGAATAATATTTCCGAGATAATCAATACAGTTAAGAGCCGTAGTTGGGTCATTTACCGCAGGAGAAATAGCCTTGATAGCAATATCTACCAACTGACGGATACCAAAAGGAATATCTTGCTCATAGCTACGAAACTTGCTGATGATGAACTGTGCGGCAATTAACTGTTTGTTTTGCTCGAAGAAAACCCTATCCTCCTCATTGTCAATCAAAACTTCTAGCAATGGCATTCCAGCCAAAACAAAACTTCCCACATGTGGTTTCACTACAATTTTCGAACGATTACCCTCAGGAATTACATCAAACAATTTTTTATACTTGATAGAATCCAAATACCCACTTTCTTGATTAATAATCAATACTTTATCTGAAGGATTTTGTTGAAAACCATTAGTTTCGTAAAGTTGTTCGATTTCGTTGATTGTACGTTTTGCGATGTTTTGAGTGATACTTGAAGCATTGATATTATCAACCACATGATGAATAAACAAGGGAAAAACCAGCAATATCAAGTAAAAAGCCCCCACAATACCAAATTTCGGATAAATTAATACGGCATCAGAAAGACCAAAATATTGCAAGCTCATCAGATACCCCACACAAGCAATAAAAGACCAAAGAAAAAAACGACTAAAATGGTCGTATTCAAAAAATGAACGAATAATTCGAGGAGAAAACTGAACTGAAGCAAGTTGTAAAGCAACAAAAACAAACGAAAAAGTAGTTACAACTAAAGTTGCCACAATACTTGCCAAAGTAGATAAAAAGCCATCGAGTAGTACTCCAGCCTCACCCGGACGTAGATAATGCAGAATAAGTGTCAGAAGTGCCACAATCACATAAGCTACGAGTGTTAAGTACCGCCAATCTTGCTTGACACGCTCATGGAGTAAAAGAATTTTCTGTTTCAATTTCTAAAATTTTCAATTTTGATTCCTAAAAATAGAGCTTTCTCACTTCAAAACAGGTGTTTTTACGCATAAAATATTTTGGAATTAACCTTAATTTTGTAGTTTACAATTTCAATGATTAATTCCTTCCCATTATGGAAACACTATACTTGACACGCAATTTAAAAATTGAGCCCAATGAGATAATGTACCTTGAAAGTGAGAGCAATTATACATTAATTTACACAACTAACAAATCAAAAACTATAACTTCTCAAACACTTCATGTGGTTCATTCGTCTATCAACTATGATAATTTCTTGAGAATCAGCAGAAAACACATTATAAATATCGAACACATCTCTACCATTTATTTAGAAAAAAACAGACTTACCTTCAAATTATCTAATGGCGAAAAATTTATTGCTTCTCGAAGACGTACGAAAGACTGTTTAGACAGAGTAAAATTTATTTCATTTACGTAAACAGACAAAACCTTAATAAATGATTCAAATGAATGGTGTAGCTCGTTTTTAGTATATTTTTTATATTTTTCAAATCAAACAATAGTATCTTTGCTTGAAAAATTAAAGAATCTAATCAAAAGATGAAGCAATATCACGATTTACTAAATCATATTCTTGAAAATGGTACCGTAAAAACTGACCGTACGGGTACAGGAACTATCAGTGTGTTTGGTTACCAAATGCGTTTTAATCTTCAAGAGGGCTTTCCACTTGTTACAACCAAAAAAGTACACACAAAATCTATTATTCATGAGCTTTTATGGTTTATCAAGGGCGAAACAAATATTGCTTATTTAAAAGAAAATGGCGTTTCGATTTGGGATGAATGGGCCAACGAAAATGGAGATTTAGGACCAGTATATGGTAAACAATGGCGTAGCTGGGCAGCACCTAATGGCCAGACAATCGACCAACTTAAAGATGTTTTGAACCAGCTAAAAAAATCACCAGATTCTCGAAGAATTATCGTTTCTGCTTGGAATGTAGGTGAACTTTCTAAAATGGCATTGATGCCTTGTCATGCTCTCTTTCAGTTTTATGTTGCTGACAATAAATTATCTTGTCAATTATATCAGCGTAGTGCCGATGTGTTTTTGGGTGTTCCATTCAATATTGCTTCTTATGCCCTTCTTACCATGATGGTTGCCCAAGAATGTGGCCTTGAAGCCCATGAGTTTATCTGGACTGGTGGCGATACCCACATTTATTCAAATCATATCGAACAAGTAAAATTACAGCTCTCTCGTGAGCCAAGAAAATTACCAAAAATGACCTTAAATCCTGAGGTAAAAAGTATTTTTGACTTCAAGTTTGAAGACTTTACACTCAGCGAATATGACCCATATCCAGCCATTAAAGCTCCAGTAGCAGTTTAAAACAAGAATAGCCGTTGCATTGCAACGGCTATTTTAATTATACAAAGGTTTTTAGTGCTGACGATTTTGTTTGAGGTTTCGTTGGCTCATCTTCATAATTATTTGTCGCTTGCCAACGCAATTCCACGAAAAGTTTGCGTATTGATAGCAAATTCTTTTGTCAACTTCTCAGTTCCTAATTCTACAACGAAAGTATATTCGCCATCAGAAAGGTTTGACAAATTAAATGCTTTCACGTAAGCAGCATCATTGGCAGCATACTCAACGAAGTACACATTATTTTCTTTATCTACTAAAGAGATTTTTGTTTTTTGTTTCAATGGGTTTTCAAAAGCTAGTTTGAAACGTAGGCTACCCATATCTTGAACTGCTAATGCATTTTTCTCAGTAGAGGCCACTTTTCCTGTTGCTTTTGTTTGTGCCATACCTTCAGTAGTGGCTGTAGCTAAAGTCAATACGATTGCTAATGCTTTAATGATATTTTTAGTGTTCTTATTCATTGTCTTAATTGTTTAATGATGAAAATAAAATTGAGCGAGACTTAGGTTATTTTTTGGCTAATGAAATACCACGTAGTGTTTTTGTACTAATGACGAAGTCTTTTTTCGACAATTCGCTACCAGCTTGTACTACAAATGAATACTCGCCGTCAAGCAAATTCGAAAGGTTAAATGCCTTTACATACTGAGCATTTCCATTAGTATATTCGCTAAATAAGATGTTCTCGTCTTTGTCAACTAAAGAAATTTTAGTTTTCTGTTTCAGTGGGTTTTCAAAAGCTAATTTGAAGCGAAGGCTACCCATGTCCTGTACGCTTAGGTTTGATACTTTAGCTGTTGAGCTTACTTTTCCAGATGCAGCTTTTGCTTGTGCAAAACCTTCAGTAGCTGTTACCGAGGCAAGTGCCAATACGATTGCTAATGTTTTCATAATTTTCTTTGTTTTTGTTTCCATTGGAGTAAATTCTTTAAAAGTTAAAACTAAAAAAAGTCATATCAATTATTCGTCTCCTTCGAAAACCTTTGTGATGCAAATGTATGTAAGCATCTGAACATAAGTCAATTAATAAATCATTAATTTCTAAAAGTTGTTTTAAAATTATAGCATAATATTAGAATATTACAACGTTTTTCGGAATACTTCAAGAGAAAGTTCAAATAATCCTATTAACTGAATAGACTAAATAGAAGCAAAAATTTCACTTTTTTGAGTTGCTTTTCAATTCTTCCTTATAATAATACAAAAACCCATTTTTTTTCTCTTTTGAGTGTATTTTGCCAAATAATATTTTTTAAAGATTTAGTAGAACGTTTTTTGTTAGTTTTAGCCTAAGTATCAGTAATTATTCAAATGCCCATGTACCATTTATGTATTTTTTTTGGTAAAACTTTAGAAAAAATGTTTCCTTAGTACACTATTTTAGTGTGCTCTACCCTATTTGCTTTCATACTTAAAACTGTCACGATGTTAAAAATTGAGAATTTTTCAAAAAAATATAATAATCATACAATCATTGCCATTGAAGAATTAAGCATCCCCGAAGGCATTCATTGGTTTAAAGGTGTAAATGGTTCGGGAAAATCTACCTTCTTTAGGTCAGTGGCTGGAATCATTCCTTTCGATGGTAAAATCTTATGGAAAAATCTTGATATCAGAAAAGATTCTGTGAATTACAGAATGAAAGTAAATATGAGCGAAGCCGACCCCGCATATCCAGATTACCTCACTGGCTATGATTTATTAAGTTTTATTGCTCAAGCCAAACAAGCGGCCCCTAGTCAACTTAATCAATTGGCAGAAAAAATTGGTGTTGATATTTATTGGAAATCTCCGATTGGTACCTACTCAAGTGGAATGCTAAAGAAAATTTCTTTATTATCAGCGTTTTTAGGACACCCCAGTTTAATAATGCTCGATGAACCTTTGATTACCATTGATAAAAATTCAGTAGCAATAATATATGATTTGGTAAAAGAATATGCTTTAAACCAAGGAGTAAGCTTTTTACTTTCATCACATCAGGATTTTCTCACGGGTGGTTCTGAAGCCAAGTTGAGTATTAAGAATATTTATTTAGTACAAGACCAAACCATTACTCAGCAAGTATGAAAAGCATCATTCGAATACTCAATCTCGCTATTACAAAGGAATATTACCGTCAAAATGTAATATTTATTTTTGCAATCATGATGTTTAGTTTTGGTTTTCTGAGAGCCAATGAGCACATTACAATCATAAAATTGGTTTTGAAACTACCTTCATTGCTTCTATTAACATTCCTTGTTTGGGCTCTACATACTGTAAAAATTACCCTTTTTACTTTACGAATGTTTGAATCAAAAAACAACGAATTTTTATATCACATCAGCCTTTTTCCAAAACTAAAACGCTGGACAGCCTTTGCTGCTCTACAATTTAATTTGGTTCAACTAACTTTCTTATATTCTTTGTGGATGCTAAAAATTGCCCTTGAAGAAAAGCAATTTGGGGCATTTTTCTTGATTATTGCCTATCATATCATTTTTATTGTAGCAGGAATAGCAGCATACGAGTATCGACTTCAAAGACCTAATGCCACTCAAGTAATCAAACAACCAATTCAAAATCTTTTAGGGAAATTTACTACGCCTCATTTCCTATTTTATATTAGATATTTATTTGCTAAACAACCTGTATTATTACTTTTAGGCAAATTATTTAGTTGTTTTATGCTGGCAGGTGTTTGTAATTTATATCCCACTGATGCTTACGATGAGCGACTACTAGCTTTGGGTGGACTCTTTTCTGCGGCAGGACACAGTATTTTTACACAAGAATTTATCTATTTTGAACACCAATTTTTATCTTTCAGCAGAAACCTTCCTATCAAAACATTTCAACGTTTTTTAAATTATAGCATTACTTATTCAATTATTCTTATTCCTGAATTAATCGTACTTCTTAGAAATCTACCACAGGGAATAAGCGTTATTTTTATTTTTTCTCTGATGACATTCATCTTATCAATGATTCTACTGAATCATCAAACGCAATACATCAATAAAATTAATAATGATACTTATTTACAGAGATTATTTTTTGTTGGAATCTTATTCTTACTATTGATTATGTTCAAAATTCCAGTAATTTTGATGGCTTCTGTCAATATTTTGTTGGCGGGATTTGTGCTAAATAAACATTTTTATGAAAGTCAAATGCTAGACTGAACCCAATGAAACCCAAATATCTATTTTTTATTTTAATCTTTCTTTCATCATTCGCTACACTCGCCCAAACTCAATTTAAGTTTTCGGGTGAAATTCAAAATCCGACCGAACGAAAGGTTTTAATAACACTTTACCGTGACTGGGTTGGAGAGGAAGAAGAATATGAAATAGAGCTCAATGAAAAGAATCAATTTTCTTTTAGTTCTTCTATCAAACATATCGCATATATCGACTTTTACTACGCAGACCAAGGTTTTCATTATTGGATTATCGAGCCAACAGATGATATTACAATCAAGTTTTCGCCAAAAAACTTTTGGACATCAATCAAGGTTTGGGGCAATGGTTCTGAAAATTGGAATTATTATATCAAACAAAGAGAAAAATTTGAAGTAAAACGAGACTTTGAGATGGAAGCAGAGCGGCAGAGCCAGACAGCACAACAACAATACTTCAATTTTTTAGATAACGAACAATTAACGCAATTAGAATATTTAGAAAAAACACCCAATTTATCTAAAATCTTCATTCAATCTCGCAAAGCAGATATCATAGGGGCCATTCAAAATTATAAAATCAATTACTTATCGAGTAAAAAATATGGTTCTTGGCTTGAGGAAAAAGTAAAAACTACCCTCAAATTGGAGGCACTTGCTGATTCTGTTCAGGCAAATTCGCTCGAATACGGCAATATGTTTCAAAATTTGATGGATTTATTTATTGCGAAATCTAGCAATCGAAAACATAAAGAGTTGACCGAAAATGAAGAACTCAACCTTATTAAATCCTCTTACGACAAAGACTATTTTTCATTCAAACTAATTGAAAGAGTTTTGGCATTCAAGCTAAATAACATGATTGACGCTGAAAATATTAGTCCGAAAGTTCAAACATTAGTTGAAGACTTCTTAGCAACAGCAAACGATAGAGATTATAAAAACTATTTGTCAAATAAAGTAAATTTTTCAAAAACGCTCTCAAAAGGTTCGCCGGCTAAACCTTTCAAATTAAAAGATATTGATGGTAAAGATGTATCATTAAAAGATTTTCAAGGAAAAATAGTTTACCTCGATTTTTGGGCAAGTTGGTGTGGTCCGTGTATTTATGACATGAAATTTATGGAGCCAATCAAAGAAAAATTTAAAGCTGAAGTTGTTTTTATTCAAATCTCTTTAGATAGTGAGGTAGAGTGGAAAGACGCCGTAAAAATGTATCATATAAAAGGCATCAATCTAAGAGTTGATGAAAACAGTAGTATCACTAAAAACTATGGTATTAGTGGTATACCAGCCTATTTTTTAATAGATAGAAAAGGAAATTTTGCCGTTTCACAAGTAGCAGACCCAAGCCACGAAGAAGGGCAAGAATTAATCAAACAAATTGAGGAAGTTTTACAAAGAAACTGAGCTACCACTCAAAAAACTATGCAAAAACTTGGCAAAGTTGCTTAAAATCGCCACTACCACAATATTTATTGGGGCAGTGGCATGAATACTATTTTTGTCTTCGATTAGCCAAATAAGCTTCCATTTCGACCAAACTAAGGGCATTAAATGTCATATTAGCTGTAAGTCCACCTTTTCGGGCGGCTGCTACACCATAATTCATGTCGTGGTAACCTTGCATTTCGTGGGCATCAGGGTTGATACTCAGCATCACGTTCCTTTCTAAAGCATATTCAATCCAACGCCAATCGAGGTCTAAACGGTAAGGACTAGCATTGATTTCGATAACAACTCCATTAGCTGCACAACAATCAATAACTTCCTTATAATCAATCGGATAACCTTGTCTTGAAAGTAACAATCTACCTGTCGGATGACCTAAAATAGTAGTATAAGGGTTTTCAATGGCTCTAATTAAACGCTCAGTTGCACGAGCTTGGTTCATAGTCAGATTCGAATGAACAGAAGCTACGATGTAATCAAAACTAGCCAAAATCTCGTCTGGATAATCGAGTGAACCATCACCTAAAATATCAGACTCTATTCCTTTTAAAATTTTAAAAGGTTTATCTGTTGATAATTTTTTATTTAATTGTTCAATCTCGGCATGTTGTTGCAGAATCTTCGTAATCAACAAACCATTAGCATAAGTGGCAGACTGTGAGTGGTCAGCAATTCCTAAATACTCAAAACCAAGTTCTTTACAATAAGTTGCCATTTGTTCGAGTGAATGTTGTCCATCGGAATAAGTCGAGTGGTTATGCAAAATTCCCTTTAAACTATTCCAAGTAACAAGCTCATCATTTGAATGTTTTTTCACCCATTCAAATTCATTAAGACCTTCACGCATTTCTGGAATGATGTAAGGAACCCCAAATTTCTCGTAAATGGCTACTTCTGCCTCCTCTTGGGTAGATATCTCTTTTATGTTAATGGCAGTATTCAACAATGATATACCATTTTCATTGCGTTTTTTAAGGTGGTCTTCATGGGCGGAATAAATAAACTGTTTAGCAACAAAATCACTTTCAAGTACAAATCTGATTTCGATTAAAATCTTATTTTCTAAATATTTACCACGCCAAACAAAAGGTGAGGATGCTTTTAAATCTTGCTCAAAACCTTCCATTTCAAAAGTAGGTAAATTGCCTTCATAAGCTATTAAGAAAGTAAGTGTATCAACAGTTTCCGTTTTTCTTCTAATTTGCCCCGTAATTTCAACTTTAGGAAAGTTATTTTGGATAACTTCTAAAATAATTTCAGCCAAAATTGCCGCTTTATCCATGCGGAGTTTTCCAGCCTGACTTTGAATAAACTTCAAAGATTCTAAAATTGAATCTTGTGTTTTTCCGCCAAAACCTTTCACCTTAGCAATACTTCCATTTTCACAGGCAATTTGTAACTCATTGAGATTATCAATGCCCAGTTCATTCCACAAAACCTTGATTTTCTTTGCCCCAAGGCCTTTAATTTTAAACATTTCAATAACACCTTCAGGCGTTTTGGCTAGTAATTCAACTAAATCTCTTAGCTGTCCCGTACTAACCATTTCTAAGATTTTACCCGCCATCATTTTCCCAACCCCTTGAATCTGTGTAAGTTGAGGAAAATCTAATTGTGCTAATTCTCCCACATATTTATCTAAATTATAGGCAGCATTAGTATAGGTTTTTATCTTAAACTCATCTTCGTTGTGCAGTTCAAGTAGTTTTGCGGTAAGCTCAATTGTTTCAACAATATCTGAATTTGACATCATGTTTTCTTCTTAAATTTTATGCAAATTAGCTGTTTTTATTCATTTTAAGGTATTTTGTATAAAATCTAAATCAAAAAAAAGCTTGCGAACTTAAAAGTCCACAAGCTTTTTATAGGCATCAATAAGTTTTGATTACAAAGTAGCCAAAACATTATTCATATTTCTCACTGCATCAGCCGATTTTGCAAAAGCAGCTTGTTCTTCTTGGTTCAAACGAATATTTACGATTTTTTCCCATCCATTTCTACCAATTACAACAGGCACACCTAAACAAATATCTTTTTGGCCATATTCTCCATTCAAGTAAACACTTGAAGGAATCACTTTTTTCTCATCACGGATGATTGCCTCAACTACCGCACAAGAAGCAATACCCGGAGCATACCATGCTGAAGTTCCTAACAAACCAGTAAGTGTTGCACCACCAACCATAGTATCGGCAGCTACTTTATCAAGTACATCTTTTGATAAGAAACGGCTAACAGGAATACTATTTACAGTAGCTAAACGAGTCAATGGAATCATGGTTGTATCGCCATGACCACCGATTACTTGTCCGTGAATATCGCTTTGAGCAAAACCAGTTGCTTGCGATAAATAATAACGGAAACGTGATGAGTCTAACGAACCACCCATACCGATGATACGCTTTTTGTTTACACCCATTGATTGAGCTACTTGATATGCCAAGTAAGTCATTGTATCCATTGGGTTCGAAACAATTAACAAGATTGCCTTTGGAGAATGAGTTAAGATTTTCGTAACCACATCTCTTACGATACCTGCATTGATTCCAATAAGTTCTTCACGAGTCATACCTGGCTTACGTGGTAAACCCGAAGTGATTACAACTACATCAGATTTTGCAGTTTTTGTATAATCATTTGTTGAACCGATAATTTTTGTATCGAAGCCTTCTAATGAAGCTGTTTGCATCAAGTCCATTGCTTTACCTTCAGCAACACCTTGCTTAATATCTAGCAATACAACTTCATCTACGATTTGCTTACGAGCAATGTTGTCGGCAGTGGTTG
>OFDC01000071.1_pt1 | contig 125093 bp, 104 predicted proteins | sample 1520941 | NCBI WGS metagenome assembly OFDC01 (sample SAMEA94258168, study PRJEB24077) | hot springs metagenome | biome: Aquatic biome; feature: Water | place: India | collected 2012-12-06 | depth 5 m
GATGACAGAGGTAACCCTGCGGGCTGGAGTCATTGATTCGCTTCGCTACGTTGTCAATCGCTTATGTAGCCAGCTACGCCAAATCTATTCCTGCGACTCTTTACGCCTTGCGTAACGAATAAATGCTCTCCAGCAGCGGCAACTGAAATAGCTTTAATAGCCCCTAGTAACGGATATCGATAATTTCATAGTCTATTTCTGCGGCAGGCGTGACGACACGGATGGTATCGCCAAGATTTTTACCTAATAGCGCTTTTGCCATTGGCGACACCCACGAAATATAGCCCTGCGCCGGATCCAGCTCATCTTGCCCCACAATGCGGATGGTCATCTCACTCTCATCCTCTAAATTAAATAGCGTCACCCAAGCGCCAAAATAGACTTTTTCGGTATTGGTCTGCGTGTTGCTGTAGACAACCTCAGCAGCATCCATGCGTTTGGTGAGAAACCGGATGCGCGAATCAATCTGCCGCAGGCGTTTTTTTCCATAAATGTAATCGCCATTTTCACTGCGGTCACCATTGCCTGCGGCCCAACTCACCACACGCACCACCTCTGGCCGGTCCACCTTGATCAGGTATTGAAACTCTTTTTCCAGCGCCGCGTAGCCCTCGGGCGTAATATAGTTTTTTTGCTCAGCCATTGAATACAACATCCATTTTGTACGTAAACCTTTGGGCATCCATCATGTATTTTGTGCATATCATACAATGTATTTCCCCTCGGCAGCGGCCGCTTTTTTGAACGCTTCTGCCGCTATATGAATCTTTTGTGAAGCTTTTATTAAAACGCTTCATTTATGAATTTCCTTTACGTAAATGGATTTGTACGTCGCAAAGCGCGGGTACGGGCAACGCAATGTTGCTGGTTAATCAAGTATGATCCTGAGGAATTGCATGAAGAAATCCATCGCTCGTTTGAATGTAGGCACCCGTTTATTTTTGGGTTACGCGCTGCTTATCCTGTTTACTGCCTTTATTTTTGTCATCGCCTGGCGCGGCTTCAACCACATTCACCAGACCTGGCAGCATTTTGAAAACGTACAACTGGTTAAAAGAACACAAATCGAAAATGCCAGCAAAGGCTTGGGCGATGCCATTCATCATTTTAAAAACTATGTGCTACGTGGTGGCCGTGAAGCCAGTAAATTTGAACGCAGTATGGATGATATTGAGCAAGCGATGTCAGCCTACAAAGCCACGGGAGAGCTAAACAACCAAGAGCAGGAAATTTTAGGCAATATTGCTTTGGCCTTGGGCACCTACCGTGATGCCATGAAGCGTTGTGAAGCGCTGAAAAATGATGGCATGAGCGTGACCGAGATTGACGCCACGGTGAAAGGCGCAGACAAGCCGTTGAACCATTCACTGCGTTTGCTGATGGACATGAATATTGCCGGGGTAACCGAGGCTTCCAGTCAGTTTGCGTCGACCATCGCCCGTGCCAACAAGCAAATTGAAACGGCTTTATTGGTGGCCGTCATCATGGCGATTGGTATTGCCTGGAAAATGACACGCTCGATTACCACCCCGCTCAAACAAGCGTTGAGCTTGTCGCAACATATCGCTAATGGTGAATTCTTAACGCAAGACTCGCATACCAGCAACGACGAAACTGGCAAACTGCTGCGAGAAATGCACCGCATGCAATCCACTATCCAGCGCATTGTGGAGTCGCTTAATGAAATGTCAGCCCAGCATCGCGCCGGGATGATCGATTACCGTATCGACAGCCAGCAGTTTCATGGTGCCTACCAGCAGCTCACTACAGGTATTAACCAGATGGTAGAAGAGCATATCCTGGCACAAACCAAGTCGCTGCAAGTGGTGACTGCCTTTGGCCAGGGGAACTTTAACCAGCCACTGGAGACTTTCCCTGGCCAGCGTAGCTATATTAACCAGAGCATTGAGCAAGTACGCCAGAACTTCCAGCTACTCATGGAAGATGTGCATACCTTGTCGCAAGCTGCGGAACAGGGTCAACTCAATATCCGCGTGGATGTCTCGCGCCATCAGGGGGAATTCAAACAGATTGTGGCTGGCTTTAACCAGACGCTGGATGCCGTCGTTTCCCCACTGCAAACTACGGCCCGTTATCTTGATCAGATGGCGGCAGGCAATATTCCTACCCATATTGAAGAGCATTTTGTTGGTGACTTCAACCTGGTGCAAACCAGCCTGCAACATTGCACTGGTGCTATCCATCAACTGATTGCCGATGTACATCACCTGGCCTCGGTCGCCCAGCAAGGTCAATTGAATACGCGTGTGAATATTGAAGCCCACGCAGGTGACTTCCGCAAGATTATCCATGGCATCAACCAGACGCTGGATGCTGTAGTATCACCATTGCATGTAGCAGCAGATTGCGTCAAACGGATTGCGGCAGGCGATATACCGGCGCTTATTGAAAACCAATACCATGGCGATTTCAAGGTACTGATCAACAACCTGAATACCTGCATCCTGGCTGTGAATCGCTTGGTGGAAGATACACGCCAGATTGCTGATGAGGCACAGCAAGGACAGTTGTACAGCTTGGTGGATGTGACAACCCACGACGGCGACTTCAGGCAAGCCTTGCAAGGCTCACAAGATATTTTGCAGCGCATGGTCGCACCGATACAAACCGTCAAGCAGGCTGCAGAAACGATTCATGTGGCAGCGGCGGAAATTGAAAAGGGCAACAATGATCTTTCACGTCGCACCGAGACCCAGGCCAACGCGCTGCAAGAAACCTCAGCCAACCTGGAGACTTTGACCAACAATATCCGCCAAACGGCTGAGCATGCCCAGCAGGCCAGCCTGCAAGCCAACCAGGCGAACCAGATGGCGCTACAAGGTGGCGAAGCATTCAATGCCTTAACCACCACCATGCAGGGCATCAATGAAACCTCGGCCCAAATTGCCCAGATCACCAGCGTGATTGACAGCATTGCTTTCCAGACCAATATCCTGGCGCTCAATGCTGCGGTAGAAGCGGCCCGTGCCGGCGAAGAAGGCCGTGGATTTGCCGTGGTGGCAGGTGAAGTACGCAACCTGGCACAACGCTCTGCCGCTTCGGCCAAGGAAATCAAGGAGCTCATCGCGGCATCCGTGAGCCAGACGAATGCCAGCGCCAAGCAAGTCAGCCAGGCTGGCCACACCATGCATGAAATCGTGCATGCCGTCCAGCAGGTTTCCCATAGCATACAGGCTATTTCCGAGGCCTCAAGTCAGCAAAGTAGCGGCCTGGAGCAAATCTATGAATCCATGACCTCGATTGATGAAACCACACAGCAAAATGCTGCATTGGTGGAAGAAGCAGCTGCAGCGGCCGAGAGCATGCTGGAACAAGTGCACACCTTGGTTGAGTCAGTGAACCAGTTCAAGACTGAGGCACATGAGTCACATGGGCGTGATCATTTGCGCCTGATTGCATAACACTTATACCAATAAAAAATGCTCCTTTAAGGAGCATTTTTTATTTGGGCGCAACATTAGTCTTCCTTGACTTCTTCGACATCATTCACAAAATGACTGGTCTCACCAAAACAGCTGGAGGGCACGCCTTTATGTTCTTCATACTGCAGGCGAACACGCTCTCCGGATAAGGCGTTGATTTTGGGGATGACAGCGGGATCGCGTACCGTGAAATAAAATTTTTCAGCCTGCGTGCCTGGCACGGTCACAAGAACAAGCTCTCCCTCCCAGGTTTTACATAGCCAGCCCTTATGCGATAGTTTTTGCACATAACCCACACGCTCGCCGTCAGAATAGATCCAGGTCAGGCTGCCCCAAGTATACAAGCTGAGCAGAGCAATAGGCAGCACGAGGATCAAGAACGTCCATTTTAAAAATTTGGCAAAAGCCGACATGTCACTACTCCGTAAGTTTTTATCGTTTGTTGGTCGCATTATCTTATAAAATGTTGTGCTCAAGATAATAATTGCTTCTGACTACTTTACCTCATGACCATACCTGTTGATTACCCTGAGCCTAGCACGGTGATTTTATGTGCATCGGCACGCCTCGCTCAAGGCATCCGGCAATGGTTATCCTCAAGCTATCAGCAGCAAGGCCTTTCACAATGGCAAGCGCCACAGGTATTTCCATTACAGGACTGGCTTAACCAGCGTATAGAGCAAGCGATATTGGGTGGCCAGATTGACGTCGCCGAGGCACCACAGGGCATGCTTTCCGGAACACAGGAGGCCTTGTTGTGGGAACAAGCCATCCAGCATACCTTACGCCAGCATGAAGCCCTGGACCTGTTCAATACCAATGGCCTAGCCAGCGCCGCCATGGAAGCTAACCGTTACCTGATTGAATGGAATATCAGCCTGGATATGGCAGCAGCGAGTGAAGAAACGCGCCAGTTTATGCAGTGGCGCCAGCAGTTCCAGGCCCTATGCAAACAAAGCGGTTACCTGGAAAGTGTGCGTTACCAGAGCTGGCAGCTGGCGCAATTGCAGCAACACAAGCTACCCATGCCTGCTCGCATTCAACTGGCCGGTTTTGATCGCATTAACCCACATGTAGAGGCTTTTATCAATCTGCTGCAAACCACCGGTGTAGAGGTAACCGCATTCAATAATGGCTCGCCGGCACTCAGCATCCAGCGTATGGCATTTGCAGAACCCATGGACGAAATACGGGCCGCGGTCCACTGGGCGCAGCAACAATTAGTCGCCAATCCGCAAGCCAAGCTGGCCATCATTGTGCCGGAGCTCGATGCATTGCGCGACACCATGGCCAACTTGCTCGACGATACTTTTCATCCAGAAGCACTACATCCTGCACACACGGAAACGCCGCGCTGCTATGAATTCTCACTAGGCTTACCGCTTAACCGCTGGCCGCTGGTGAATAGCGCATTGAGTTTATTGCGGTTAGCGTTTCAATCAGCTCCCATGCCACAATCGGCGCTTTCATCGCTGCTGGCAGATATTTACTGGTCGCAAGCACTTCACGAAGCCGACGCTCGTGCTGCGCTGGATGCCGAGATGCGTCGCCAGTTGCCATTACAGGTGCATGCCTATACCTTCGCCCGCTTTGTCGCACGACAGCAGCAGGATGAATACCCGATTTTGTGCCCCGCCCTGCATGCCGATTTAACGGCTTTGCTGAATCACGCAAAACAGGCGCCACGCAAGCAACTACCTTCTGCCTGGGCCACCAGTTTCAACGCACTGCTGCAAGCCACACATTGGCCGGGCGAACGCAGCTTGTCCAGCCATGAGCATCAATGCCACACCAAGTTTAAAGATGTACTGACGCAATTCTCTGCCCTGGATACCTGGCTGGGGGCAGTCGATGCCATGAGCGCCCTGCATAGGTTGACACAATTATGCCAGGCGCATATTTTCCAGCCACAAACTGTCCGCTTACCCAATATTACTGTGATGGGGATGCTGGAAGCCAGCGCGCAACCGCTGGATGGCGCATGGATCATGGGCATGAACGACCACCTATGGCCGCCACTATCTCGCACCAACGCCCTGATACCCGCCGAACTGCAGCGCCAGGCACGCACGCCTAATGCCAGTAGTGAAGTGCAAATGGCGTTTGCCAGCCAGATCCACCAGCGACTGTTGCAATCCGCCAAACAAGTGATTTTTTCTTATGCCCGTCAGGAAGGCGACAGGCTGTTACGCGTGAGCCCGTTGATACAGGCTATTCCAGAAACATCCGCCACGCCGCTCTCCGCCACGCTTGCCGAAACATTGGCGGGTAGTCAGACACCAGACTGGCAATGGCTGGAAGACCACCTGGCGCCACCAGTACAGGAAGGCGAACATATCAGCGGCGGAACAGGTTTGTTGCGCGCCCAGGCACTCTGCCCGGCCTGGGCGTTTTACCAGTACCGTCTTAAGGCACGCAAACTGGAAACCCCACACAATGGCCTGGATGCCATGCAACGCGGCGATCTTATCCATCGCGTGCTGGCGGCCTTCTGGACGCAACAGGCCACGCTGGACTGGCAAACTGTTGATGCAGAAAACTTGAAATCCAAACTCGACCACATTGCTGCAGAGGTGATTGCCGAATTTAACCAGGCATTCGCGCAACCCTTCTCCGCCGTGTTTTGCCAACTGGAGGCCGAGCGCCTGAGTAAACTGGCACTGACCTGGCTATGGGAAGTCGAGCGTGAGCGACCACAGGCATTTACCGTCACCCTGGTTGAACAAACCTTCAAACCGTTCATAGAAGGCATACAGGTCAAACTGGTGATAGACCGCGTGGACACGCTGGCTGATGGCCGCCTCGTTGTGTTGGATTACAAGACGGGCAGCATGCCAGACTTTAAAAACTGGGCTTCTGACAAAATCAGCGAGCCACAATTACCGATTTATGCCGCCTTCCTGTTACAGGATGCCGAAATTGCCGCCGTTTGCTTTGGCAAGCTGCGCCTGACCGATGGCGGCTTTACCGGGGTCGCTGCTGAGGACGACATTGTGCCGGGTATCAAAGCCTTCAATCACGAAAAAAACAAATTGTTTGACCCCGAGCAATTTCCCGACTGGCCTTCCGTACTGTCACATTGGCGTACCCAGATCACACGTACGGCGCAGTCTCTCAAAGCTGGCGATGCCGCGGTCATTTTTGAGTCCGAACAAGATCTGGGCTATTGCGATGTGCTTCCTTTACTAAGGCTACCCGAACGGCAGTTACAGTTTGAGCACCAGCAGGCTGGAGGAGTGGCATGAATATGCCAGACACCGATTTCCAGGAGGCACTGGCACTGGATGCAGCCAACCGTCAACGCGCCCTGGACGTCGCATCGTTTATTGTCGAGGCCCCGGCCGGTGCCGGTAAAACAGAACTACTGACGCAGCGTTTTCTTAAACTGCTGCAAACGGTGCAGGCACCGGAAGAAATCATTGCCATCACCTTTACCAACAAGGCCGCCTCGGAAATGCGGGCACGCATTCTGGATAGCCTGAAGCTTGCAGCTGAAGGCATACCACCAGAAGCGCCACACAAAAAAATTACTTTTGACTTGGGTCAGCAGGCCTTGCAACGCTCAGCTGAATTGCAGTGGCATTTACTGGAAAGCCCGGCGCGCCTGCGTATTTACACCATAGACTCGTTGTGCGCCAACCTGGCCAGGCAGATGCCATTGCTCAGCCGTTTTGGCACGCAACCAGCCGTGACCGAAGATGCCTGGTCGTACTACCGCGAGGCCGCCAGTCTGGCCATACAGGCCATGGATGAAGACGCGCTGGGTGAACCTGTCAGGCGCGTATTGCGCTATATGGATAATGACCAGGCAAGGCTGGAAGGCCTGCTGATGTCCATGCTGGCCAAGCGTGAACAGTGGCTTCATTTAAGCCAATCGCATGGCCAGGACCAGGCACAGGCGGCTCTGGTTTACCTCATAGAAAGCGAATTGCAGGCGGCATTGATAGCGCTGCCATCTCGCACTCAACAATCGCTGATGCCAATTGCACGCTATGCCGCCAGCCAGTTGCCACCTGAGCATGCGCTATCAGCCTTGATAGCCTGGGAAACACCGCTTACCGCCAGCATAGGAGATTTGCCGAATTGGCGCGCCCTGTCCGAACTACTGCTGACGAGTAGCGGGGGCTTGCGCAAGCGGCTGGATAAAAACATGGGCTTACCAGCTACCGATGACGCCAAGCCCTACAAAGAAGCATTAATCGACATCCTCAACGATTTAGCACAACAGAGTGACAGTGAACGTATGCTCGCACGCATCCGCTTGTTACCCAATGCTGACAGCGAAGACGATGGCATCATCCATGCCTTAAGCCAGTTATTGAACATTGCTGCGGCCCAATTGTGGCTGTGCTTCCAGGCGCAAAACGAAGTCGACTTTGTTGAAATCGCACAGCGCGCCCTGAAAGCACTGCAGGAAGGCGATGAAGCGACCGAGCTGGCCATGCGGCTGGATTATCGCATCCAGCATTTGCTGGTCGACGAATTCCAGGATACCAGCCCGATGCAGATCGAGTTGCTCAAGGCGCTGACGCGTGGCTGGCAACCGGGCGATGGCCGCACATTGTTTGCGGTCGGCGACCCCATGCAGTCCATCTACCGTTTCCGCAAGGCTAATGTAGGCCTGTTCCTCAATGCGGCATCGCATGGCATCGGTGATATTGCACTGGCATCACTGAAACTATGGCGTAATAACCGCTCCTGCCCGGCTGTAGTCGACTGGATCAACCAGACGTTTGCTGGTATGTTGCCTGCACATGATGCGCCGCAGCAAGGTTCCATTGCCTACAGGCCCTTTGTGGCCACGCGTGCCGAGTCTGACGGTGCAGGTGTTTTTGTGCATCCGCTGATCGAGCCTCTGAATAACGAGGATGAAGAACCGGCCGATCTCCGCCACCTCGAAGCCGAGCAGATTATCCGCATCATCCAGCAGACGCGTGCTGAAAAGCCGGACGCCTCCATTGCCGTGCTGGTACGTGCGCGCAAGCATTTGCATGCACTGGTGACGGAAATGCGCAGGAATCATCGCGAGCTGAGCTTCCAGGCTGTTGAAATTGAAGAGCTGGCCAACCGGCAGATTGTGCAGGACCTGCTGACGCTCACACATGCCCTACATCAACGCGCCGACCGTGTGCACTGGCTGGCACTGCTGCGAGCCCCATGGTGTGGACTGACACTGGCTGACATGCATGCGCTCATCGGCCAGGACGGCCAGCGTAGTGTCCTCAGCCTGCTGGCTGACGAAGCCGTCCTGGCGCGTTTGAGCCAAGACGGCCAGGCCCGAGCGCGTCATGTCTATGATGTCATGCAGATTGCCCTGCACTGGCGGGGCCGCACTTCCATCAGCCGCTGGGTGCATAACACCTGGCTACGCCTGGGTGGCGCGGCTTGCCTGTGGAATGAAAATGATGTGCAAGATGTACAGGCCTTTTTTGGACGTATCGCCGCGCTGGAACAGCACGGCCAGTTCAGCCCGCAGGCACTGGCTGAGGATGTGCAAAAGTTGTATGCCGCCCCTGATGCGAAAGCCGATGCGAGCTTGCAGTTTATGACCATACACAAATCCAAAGGTCTGGAATTTGATACCGTCATCCTGCCCGGCCTGGATAGCAGCAACCCGCCTGATGACGCCAAGCTGGTCATCTGGGAGGAAGTCTCTATGGAAGACGGCAATACCGAGCTTGTCGCGGCCCCTTTTGTGCCCACAGCGCTCAAACGCCAGCAGGCCACTATCACCGCCTATGATTATTTAAATGACCTCGATAAAACACGAGCGGCGTATGAGGATGCCCGCGTGTTGTATGTGGCGGCCACCCGCGCCGAACGGCAGCTGCATTTACTCGGTGCCGCCAAATCAGACAAAAACGGTGAACCGCAAGCGCGTAAGAGCAGTTTCCTGCACCTGCTGTGGCCCGCCATCCAGCAATGGTTTACCAGCAAACACGATATCGTCAGCCGCTACCCGAGCGCACGACAAGAAGCCGATATCCGCCAGTTTGTGCCCAAACTGATTCGTTTACGAGAAGCCAGCACGCCAGCCATGTTGCAGGTAACCCAACCAGAAATGCAGATAACTTACCCAGGCGCAGCGGAAGACGAGAGCACCCACCGGCTGGAAGCCGATATCGGCACACTCACCCATCTGTACTTGCAACTGATTGCCGAGCAAGGTCTGGCAGCCTGGCAGGCGCATGAAGAAAGTGCATTCTTATCGCTATCCCCTGCAATGCAGCGATGGTTTAAACAGCAAGGGTATACAGACAGCGAGGCTATTCAGGGCGCTAGCCAGGTCGCCGCCTTATTGACGACCACCCTGCAATCTGCCGATGGTCGCTGGGTATTACAGCCGCATAAACAAGCCGCCTCGGAGTTGGCGATTGAGCAACTCAGCGAGCGCAAAAAGGTTATAGACCGTACCTTTATCGCAGACGGTGTACGCTGGATAGTGGACTATAAATCCATGCCGGTCTCTGCCAAGGATGACCTGCCCACATTGGCAGCTGCATTCAAACCGCAACTTGCAGCCTATGCACAATTGTTTCAGGATGAGGGCTTACCGATCAAAACCGCTATTCTGTTTTTAAGCACAGGTCAAATAGCACCTGTAGAGATATTTTAAGGACACATGATGCCAGAAAAAAACACAGTAATAGAAAAACAAGCCATTTTAGAAGCATTCAACTTCCGCCACGCCTGTAAAGAATTTGATGCCAGCAAACAGATTCCCGACGAAGAATTTGAACTGATTCTCGAAGCCGCCCGCCTCTCACCCAGCTCGTTTGGTTTTGAGCCCTGGCATTTTATTGTGGTGCAAGATAAAACCCTGCGCGAAAGCCTGAAGAAACATGCATGGGGCGCGCCGCTCAAGCTGGATACCGCCAGCCATTTTGTATTATGCCTGGCCATGAAGTCACCGTTTTTAGACCCCAAAGGGCCTTACCTGCCGAAGTTTATGCGTGAAGTACAACATCACCCGCAAGAAGTGGCAGATATGCGCCTGGGCTTTTATACCCAGTTCCAGCAATCAGACTTCGACCTGACCGATGAGCGCAAACTGTTCGATTGGGCCAGCAAGCAATGTTATATCCCTCTGGCAAACATGATGACCGTCGCCGCCATGCGTGGCATAGATTCCTGCCCGATTGAAGGTTTTAAACAGAAAGAAACCGATGCCTTGCTGGCCGAACAGTTTGGGGTCAATCTGCAAGAATACGGCCTGGCGTATATGGTGGCCTTTGGTTACCGTAAGCTTGAGCCAAAAACAAAAACACGCCGTGCGATAGATCAAGTGGTCAGCTGGAAGTAAACGCACCCTGCACCATTCGGATAAGACCTGCAGTAGGCCTTATCGGCGCATATCACGGTTCAGGCATTGGCCTTAAAGAGCTATTTAAATGTCTTGGCACCCTTTGATACACTCTGATTTCAAAATAAATTCAAAGGGGTGATGGATGAAAGCTCTATTAAAAAATTTATTCGCTTGCAGTGTCCTCATGTTGGCAAGTGTTGCTGCCCATGCGACGACAGATCATTTGGCTTTTGAGCGTATGGTTGCGCATGCAGACCTGACTGTTACACTAGACAAGATGGCTTCTGCGGAGGATGATCAGGCTGACAGTTCGGATGCAGACACCATGCTTGCCTGATCAGTGATGCAGTAAAAATAAAAAGGCCGGTAAAGGCCTTTTTATTTTTAATCCGTCCCACAAAACCGCTGTGGTATTTACTCAAGCTGACTGATTACGCCGCCTCATTTTTGAAATGTCTGCGCACATACCACGCAACAAAAATCAATCCCAATGCAGCAATCACATAATGTGACTCGTGGAAGTAAACCTTTAAATCTTCCCAGTGCTCGCCTGCTTTCATACCGACATAACCCAGCACCCAGCACCAGATGAGTGAGCCAACAAAAGTGTAAGCGATAAAGCGTGTCATATTCATGCGCGCCACCCCTGCCGGGAAGGCAATAAACGTGCGCACGGCTGGCAACAGGCGGGCAATAAAAATAATGATCTCTCCATGATTGGCAAACCAGCGATCTGCCATGTCGAGATCCTTTTTGCTGATGAGCACATACTTACCATATTTTTCCACAAGTGGGCGGCCACCATACATCCCCAAGTAATAAGCGGGGATAGACCCCGCCACACAGCCAACAGCCCCTGCCAAGGCAATGCCCCATAAGGTTAAATCGCCTTTGCTGACCAGGAATCCGGCAAACGGCATGATGATTTCTGAGGGTAAGGGAATGCAAGCGGATTCAATCGCCATCAGCAAGACAATACCGCCATAACCCATGCTGGCAATCACGGCAATAATCCAGCCCGCCACAGCCGCAACAAACTTTTCTAACATTACATAAATTCCTTCAAAAGGGTTTTCACTAATTCTACACGGTGATTGAGATTACCAAGTTGCACAGTGACACGTAACTTATCCGGCCCATTCATGCGGCAGCGTTTATCGCGTTGCAGCAGGTTAATCAGTTTCATCGGGTCAATATCCGCCTTGGGATTGAATTGCAGCTGAATGGCCGCATCCGAAGCATCAATTTTGACAATCCCCAATGGTTTAGCTGCGATACGCAAACGGTGGCAAGCAATCAGTGCCTCCCCAGGCTCGGGCAGCAGGCCAAAACGGTCTATCAGCTCTTCTTGCATGGCGTCCAGTGCGTCGTCGTCTTCGCAGTTTGCCAGACGCTTATAAATCACCAGCCGTTCATGCACATCCGGGCAGTAGTTGTTGGGCAGCAAAGCAGGCGTATGCAGATTGATCTCGGTGGTGACCCCCAGTGGCGCATCGAGATCGGGTTCTTTACCGGCCTTGAGCTGTTTGACGGCGTGATTGAGCATCTCTGAATACAGGTTAAAGCCGATTTCCTGCATTTCGCCACTCTGGCTGTCGCCCAGCAACTCACCGGCCCCACGGATTTCAAGGTCATGCATGGCCAGGTGAAAGCCTGCGCCCAAGTCTTCGAGTAGTTGAATCGCGTCCAGCCGTTTTTGCGCTTGTGGCGTGATATTACGGTGCGGATCGGTCAATAAATACGTGTAAGCCTGGTGGTGACTACGACCGACGCGGCCACGCAACTGGTGCAACTGGGCCAGGCCAAACATATCGGCCTTGTTGATGATCATGGTGTTGGCAGTCGGCACGTCGATGCCGGTTTCGACAATGGTGGTACACAGTAAAAGGTTGGCGCGTTGCTGGTAAAAATCGCGCATTACATGCTCCAGCTCGCGCTCGCGCAACTGGCCGTGGCCGATGGCAATGCGGGCTTCGGGGACGATTTTTTCCAATTTTTCCTTCATTACATAGATGGTATCCACCTCGTTATGCAGGAAATATACTTGGCCGCCGCGCTTGAATTCACGCATCACCGCCTCGCGGATAATGCCGTCCGAATAAGGCGTATGGAAGGTTTTAATGGCCAGCCGTTTTTGTGGCGGCGTAGAAATCACTGAGAACTCACGGAGGCCTTCCATGGCCATGCTGAGCGTACGTGGAATCGGCGTGGCGGTCAGCGTCAGCACATCCACCTCGGCACGCAGGGCTTTCATCTGTTCTTTTTGCCGCACGCCAAAACGGTGTTCTTCATCGAGAATCGCCAAGCCCAGGTTCTTGAATTTGACATCTTTCTGGATGAGCCGGTGGGTACCAATGATGATATCTATGCTGCCATCGGCCAGCCCCTTGAGCGCTTCAGTTTGCTCTTTCGCAGTACGGAAGCGCGAGATTTCGGCAATCTTGATCGGCCATTCGGCAAATCGGTCGACAAAATTCTGGTAATGCTGCTCGGCCAGCAAAGTGGTGGGCACCAGCACTGCCACCTGGCGGCCACCCATCACCGCAACAAATGCGGCGCGCAATGCGACCTCTGTTTTGCCAAAGCCGACATCGCCGCACACCAGCCTGTCCATGGGGCGGCCAGATTGCATGTCTTTGATGACCGCTTCGATGGCATCCAGCTGGTCTGGCGTCTCTTCAAACGGAAAACCTTCGCAAAAGGCTTCGTAATCATGCAGCCCCAAGGTAAACGCGTGGCCTTTACGCGCAGCGCGTTGTGCATATAAATTAAGCAACTCGGCGGCAGTATCACGGATTTGCTTGAGGGCTTTTTTCTTGGCTTTATCCCATTGCCCACTGCCTAGCCGATGCAAAGGCGCACTTTCAGGCGGCCCGCCGGAATAACGTGAAATCAGGAATAATTGCGACACTGGCACGTACAGCTTGTCATCGCCAAAATATTCAATCAGCAATAGCTCGGTTTCGCCCTCACCAAAATCAATATTCACCAGGCCCTTGTAGCGCCCTACCCCATGCTGCTCGTGTACCACGGGGTCATCAATACGTAACTCGGACAAGTCTTTGAGCATGCCTTCGGCATTGCGCGCTTTTTCCTGGTTGCGGCGGCGCTGCTGGCGTACCGTGCTGGCATAGAGCTCAGCTTCGGTAATGACTGCCTTATCAGTATCCACCAGACCTTGATGCAACGGCGCCACGCCCAGCATGACGTCGAAGCTTGAGTTTGCAAAACCCGCCCAGTCTTCGGCCAGAGAGAACGTGACACCATGCTCAGTGAACAATTGGGCAATCGTTTCGCGGCGGCCCAGGCTCTCCGCGGCGATGAGCACCCGGCCATCAAATTGATTGATAAAAGCCTGCAATTTATGCAAAGGATGCTCTGCACGACGGTCTACATCCACAGGCGGTAAAACGGTTTGCTGGGCAATTTGCTGCGTGACCAAGGCGAAGTCATGGGTGCGCTTAAAAAATTCATCGGCTTTTTGCAGCAGTGTTTCCGGGCGCAAGATGGGTTTTTCCGCATCATGTGCCATCAGGCGGTAACGCGTACTGGCATCGGCCCAAAATGTTTGCGCGGCCTTGTCCAGGTCCCCATGCAGGCAAAGGACTGTTTGTGCAGGTAAATAATCAAATAACGTAGCCGTGTGTTCAAAAAACAGCGGTAAATACCATTCGACCCCGCCGCTAGGCGTGCCTTTGCTCACATCCTTATAGATTTTGGCGCGTTGCGGATCACCCTCAAAATATTCGCGAAACTGGCTGCGAAAGCGCGTAATCGCCGCTTCATCCATCGGGAACTCGCGCGCGGGTAACATGCGGATTTCGGGCACTGGATACACGCTACGCTGGGTGTCGATATCAAAGGTGCGTATGGTTTCGATTTCGTCATCAAATAAATCTATGCGGTAGGGGAAGGCGCTGCCCATGGGGAACAAATCCACCAGCCCGCCGCGCACGCTGAACTCGCCCGGTGCCATCACCTGGCTCACATGGTGGTAGCCGGCCTGCGCACACTGATTACGCAAGGCCTCCACATCCAGCTTTTGGCCTTTTTTGAGCATAAACGAATGCGCTGCCAAGTATGCCACTGGCGGTAGGCGCAATAATGCGGTCGCCATCGGCACAATCACGACATTGCTCTGGTTCTGGCTTAGTTGATACAAGGTTGCCAGGCGCTCGGAGGTCAAGTCAGGATGCGGGGAAAACACGTCATAGGGCAGCGTTTCCCAGTCTGGCAACAGATGCACAGCAATCTCTTTGCCAAAAAACGGGATTTCGTCCATCAGCCGCTGTGCTTCAAACGCACTCGCTGTTAAGACCACCAAGGGCGTGTTTGTTGCTTTTAAACCACAAGCCAGCTCGGCTAATGCCTGACTATCCAGGCCCTGACTTTGAAAAGAAAAGCGCTGCGGATGCCCGATGACGGGGAATGAAACTGCCATAAAAAATTAGACTCTTATTGCTCAGGTTAGATGAGTATTTGTTGGCGAATCTGCCGAGTTTGTTATTATAACTGCAAGCGTCGATCGGCTGTCATGCAATGACACCATGGACGCCCGAGCGAATAAAATGCAGCACGGAGAATAAACATGAACGACAAACAAGCCGTCGCGCTGGAAGCTGCCAGCTACGTCAAAAGCGAGATGATTGTAGGCCTGGGAACAGGATCTACAGCCAACTACTTCATTGAAGCACTGGCTGAGCGCCAGAAAACAGAAAATCTGCGGGTGACCACCGTTGCTAGCTCAAATATCAGCATGATCAAAGCACAAAGCGTTGGCCTGACCGTGCTCAGCCTTGCCCAACTGAGTCAAATAGACCTTTATGTGGATGGCGCTGACGAAATCACGCCCGACAATACCCTGCTCAAAGGCCGTGGCTATGACCTGGTGATGGAAAAACTGCTAGCCAAGGCAGCCAAACAGTTTATTGTGGTGGCTGACAAAAGCAAGCTGGTGGATCGTATAGGTACCAACCTTCCGATTCCAATTGAAGTCATGCCCTTTGCTTGGCAGGCGGCCAAGCGCAGCATTGAGGCGATTGGTGGTGTGGGTGATTTACGGCCAAATGCCGCTAAAGATGGCTTGTGCATCACCAGCCATGGCAGCCTGGTATTGGACATGCGTTTTGATGCCAGCCTGGATGCTCATGCATTGAATGCATTGCTCAATAACGTCCCCGGCGTAGTGGAGCATGGCATTTTCGCTCACCTTGCAGACACTATCCTGATTGCTGATCAAGGCAATATTGAAACGCGCGTTTAAGCGTTCGTATTGATGCAGCATTATCCAGGCAAGTCAGGGCACGTGAGATGGCTTAAAACCATGCTGGCTGTATTGTGTGCTGCGCTTCTCGGCTGTAGTGACAGCAATACGCCTAAACAGCTCGCACCTACAAAACCCAAACCAGATCCATATACCATCCGGTTTGTGACCATTAACAGCCCCAGCACTTACTTTATTGATAGTCAAAACAATTACGCCGGGCTGGAATACGACCTTGCCAAACGCTTTGTGGAGTTTTTAGGCCCCCCCTATTCCCTCAAATTTATCGTCGTCGATAGTTTTGACAAGGTATTCCCTACCTTGCTCAGAGGAGACGCCGATATTGCTGCTGCTGATATCAGCATTACTGCTGCGCGTAAACGCCAGGTGTTGTTCGGCCCGGCATTCAACCAAGTGCAATCCATGGTCGTGTTTAACCGGGAGAACAACAGGGAGCCCAGTAAGGCTGAGGCACTTTTACAAAAACGCATCGTGCTACCCAAAGGCACCAGCTTTGTAGAACGTATGCGTGAATTACAGTCCAAATTTCCTGCACTAACCTGGAGAGAGTCTGGCAAGCTCAGTTCAGAACAACTGATTGAAGCCGTAGCCCGTAACGAGATCGACTTCACCGTGGCAGATAATCACCTGCTTGCCATCATGCAATACAACTATCCTCAACTGGATGCCGGCATGATGCTGGGACAAGCGGACAAAATTGCGTGGGCGCTCAATAAATTAAACGATGAGGAGCGGCTTAAACAGGTGGAAGCCTTTTTCAAGAAAATTGAAAAAGACGGTACCTTGCGTAACTTGCTTGACCGCTACCATGGTTATACCAAGCGCCTGAAACCAGTAGATATCACCGCATTTTTGAGCAAATCGCAAACACTGCTGCCCAAATATATACGTCTTTTCAAGAACGCACAGGAAATCACAGACATCGACTGGCGCTTATTAGCCGCCCTCAGTTACCAGGAATCTCACTGGGACAACTACAGCACCTCCCCGACCAATGTGCGCGGTCTTATGATGCTGACAGAGCAAACCGCCAACATGATGAATGTCTCTGACCGCCTGGATCCCAAACAAAGTGTCGTTGCCGGTGCCAAATTTTTCCTATGGATGAAAGACCGCATCCCAACACGCATTCCCGAGCCGGACCGCACTTTTATGACTTTGGCTGCCTACAATAATGGCGTTGGTCATCTTGAGGATGCGCGCATTATCGCGCAACGGTTAGGGCTGAATCCAGACAGCTGGGCCGATGTGAAACGTGGTTACCAGTTACTTAACGACCCGGCCTATTATGTCAATGCCAGACACGGCTACTGTAGCTGCGGCGCGCCCGTGATCTATACCGAGCTGGTCAGGAGCTACTATCAAATTATGCAAAAGTACTTCCCGCCTTACGACCCCGGTGTAGACCCATACAAGATCGCAGATATAAAAATGCCCTGGTTGTTGGCCAGGGCATCTTGAACACTGCGCAGGGATGAATCAGGCGGTAATGACGGTCTTGCCGCCCATATAAGGTTGCAAAGCTTTAGGAATCGTCACCGATCCATCGGCATTCTGGTTATTTTCCAGCACAGCCACCAGCGTACGGCCCACGGCCAGGCCAGAACCATTCAAGGTATGCAATAACTCAGGTTTGCCCGCAGCATTACGGAAACGGGCCTGCAAACGGCGCGCCTGGAAGGCTTCACAATTAGAGACTGAAGAGATTTCACGGTACGTATTCTGTGCTGGCAGCCAGACTTCCAAGTCATAAGTTTTCGCCGCACCAAAACCCATATCCCCTGTACACAGCGAAACCACGCGATAAGGCAATTCCAGCGCCTGCAGAATGGCTTCTGCGTGGCCAACCATTTCTTCAAGCGCCTGATAACTAGTCTCAGGATGCACAATCTGCACCATTTCGACTTTATCAAACTGGTGCTGGCGTATCATGCCTTTGGTATCGCGACCATAAGAACCCGCTTCAGAACGGAAGCAAGGGGTATGGGCAGTCAGTTTAATGGGCAGTATATCCAACGGCACAATCTCGTCACGGACTGTGTTAGTCAAAGTCACTTCAGAAGTTGGAATAAGGTATAACTTGCTGTCATTATGCGGTGTCGCAAACAGGTCTTCTTCAAATTTGGGCAACTGGCCGGTACCCACCAAGGTTTCGCGGTTAACCATATATGGCGTGTAGCATTCGGTATAGCCGTGTTTGTCGGTTTGCGTATCAAGCATAAACTGTGCAATTGCGCGGTGCAGTTTGGCGATCTGACCTTTCATTAAGGTAAAGCGTGCACCAGACAATTTAGCACCGGTATCAAAATCGAGGCCCAACGGCGCACCTACATCAGCATGATCTTTAACCTCAAACTCAAAGCTACGCGGCGTTCCCCAACGGCGCACTTCAACGTTTTGCGTTTCATCCTGCCCCACTGGCACGCTTTCATGTGGCAAGTTAGGCACATTGAGCATCAGTGCCTGCATACTGGCCTGAATATCATTTAACTGTGCTTCTGCGGCTTTCAGCTCATCGCCTAAACCCGCGACTTCGGCCAAAATCGCACTTGCATCCTCCCCTTTGGATTTTGCGATACCGATTTGCTTGGAAGCCGCATTGCGTTTGGCTTGCAGATTCTCGGTATTGGTCTGGATGGTTTTGCGCTGGGCTTCAAGCGCTTTGAACTCTTCTGCCGGAAAAGCAAATTTCCGTGCCGCCAAACGGACAACCACGTTATCCAAATCATTTCTAAGCTGTTGAATATCTAACATTATTTTTTCGCTTTGCTTTTTAAGTATTGCTGATCAAGGTCTTTAAGTTGATTAAGTTTCTCCCCTATTTTACCTTCCAATCCACGCGGTGTGGGCTGGTAAAACTGTGGCGGATCCATGTCATCAGGGAAGTATTGCTCGCCTGCGGCGTAAGCGCCAGGCTCATTATGCGCATAACGGTATTCTTTGCCGTAGTCGAGCGCCTTCATGAGTTTGGTTGGCGCATTTCTTAAATGCAATGGCACGTTACGTGATTTATCTTGTGCCACAAATGCCTTGGCCTGGTTGTAAGCCATATAACCGGCATTGCTCTTCGCCGCCACAGCCAGATAAATCACGGCTTGTGCCAACGCCAGCTCGCCTTCAGGGCTGCCAAGGCGTTCAAATGTCACCGCAGCATCATTGGCAATCTGCATGGCACGTGGGTCCGCCAGGCCAATGTCTTCCCAGGCCATACGGATAATGCGTCTGGCCAGGTATAGCGGGTCTGCCCCACCATCAATCATGCGCATAAACCAGTACAGCGCGGCATCCGGGTTGGAACCGCGTACTGATTTGTGCAAGGCGGAAATCTGGTCGTAAAAGGCTTCGCCGCCTTTATCAAAGCGGCGCAGCTTGCTAGCCATGGTCGACTGCAAAAAGGACTCATCTATGCTGCTAATATTCGCAGCCAAAGCACCATTAAACAGGCCTTCGGCAAAATTGAGCAACCGCCTGGCATCGCCATCGGCATAGGCTAACACCTGTTCCTTGACCTCGTCTGCAACTGTCACGGCTGGTGCCACTTTCAGCCGTCCACGTTCAAGCAATTCCGCCAGCTCATCTTCAGTCAGTGCATTTAACACAAATACTTGTGCCCGGCTCAATAACGCACTATTGACCTCAAAAGACGGGTTCTCGGTTGTCGCGCCAATAAAAGTAATCAGTCCGCTTTCAACAAACGGCAAAAACGCATCCTGTTGGCCTTTATTAAAGCGGTGGACTTCATCGACAAACAGGATGGTATTGCGGCCCGTTTGTTGCAAAGTAAGTTCGGCACGCTCCACTGCTTCACGGATATCCTTAATGCCAGACAATACCGCGGATAATGGTACAAATTCGGCATCGGCTGTTTGTGCAATCAGCCGTGCTAAGGTGGTTTTGCCCACGCCAGGTGGCCCCCACAATATCATGGAAGGCAGTTTGCCGGATTCGAACGCGCGGCGTAATGGTTTACCTTCACCCAGCAAATGAGTCTGCCCAACCACCTCATCCAGTGTTTTAGGGCGCAGCTGCTCTGCCAGTGGCACAGAAGAAGGTGTTTGTGGTTCAAACAGGGAGGACATGATGATTGATGCGCAAGCGTTTATTCGCCTACGACATCCACCCCTTTGGGAATCGAAAACAGGAACTGGTTGGTGTTGAGGCTGGGATTGACTTCTACGTTTGAGAAAACAATGTGTGTGCTTTGCCCAAATGCATCTACCAGGCGCATTTCAGCCAGTTTACTATGATCAAACGAGATAATGACGACCTGAAAACCGCTATCCTTTTGCTTGGGTTTGGCCTGCACACGCTGCATGCCATCAAAATCCAGCAAGCGACTCAGGCGGAATGTTTCTTCCACGTTTGGTCCGCCAGCCAGCAAGGCGGCCGGGCTGGTACCCAACACTTTATCCACGGTGCGCACGGTTACTTGCTGTAAGTCGACATCAAACAAGAACACCTGTTTGCCATCACTGATGATTTGCTGTTCATAGGGTTTTTGGTAATCCCAGCGAAACTTGTTAGGCCGCTGCAAGAGCATCGTGCCATTGACCTCTTGGACCTTGCGGCCTTTCTGGTCAAACACGGTTTGCTTGAAATTGGCACGCATGGCCTGGGTGCTTTGGTAAAACTGCTTTAAATCTTCCACACCATCGGCCAATGCCGTTGAAATGACACAGACGCTGCATATCGCCAGCAGCACGTTGGTAATTACTTTATTCATGGTCTCCTCCGGCTTTCACTAATACCTCACGGTTGCCATTGCTTTGCATGGCAGAGACCAATCCGGCACGTTCCATATCCTCTATCAACCTGGCTGCACGGTTATAACCAATACGCAGTTGACGCTGTACTGATGAAATCGAGGCGCGGCGTGTTTTAAGCACGATCGCCACCGCTTCATCATAAAGTGGATCTTTTTCACCGCCTGCGCTGACATCCCCACCGCCCAGGCCATCCATGTCGGCGCCTTCGGTCTCATTGGTGAGAATACCTTCAATATAGTTTGGTTCGCCTTGCGCCTTGAGGAAATTCACCACATTGTGCACTTCACCATCACTGACAAAAGCGCCATGGATACGCTGCGGGTAACCGCTACCTGGCGGCAGATAGAGCATGTCACCCTGCCCCAGCAAGGTTTCTGCGCCCATCTGGTCGAGGATGGTACGTGAGTCAATTTTGCTTGATACCTGGAAGGCCACACGCGTCGGCACGTTGGCTTTGATCAGGCCCGTAATCACATCCACAGAAGGCCGCTGCGTCGCTAGCACCAGGTGGATGCCAGACGCACGGGCTTTTTGTGCCAGACGTGCGATGAGTTCTTCGACCTTTTTGCCTACGACCATCATGAGGTCGGCCAATTCGTCGATGACGACAACGATCAAAGGCATTTCATCCAGCGGCTCCGGCTCATCCGGCGTCAGGCTGAAGGGATGCGGAATCGACTGCCCCTGCTTTTTCGCTTCCTGGATTTTCTGGTTATAGCCGGCCAGGTTACGCACGCCCAGCGTGGACATTAATTTATAACGACGCTCCATCTCAGCCACACACCAGTTCAGCGCATTGGCCGCCTGGCGCATGTCAGTCACCACAGGTGCCAACAGATGTGGAATGCCTTCATAGACAGACAATTCCAGCATTTTTGGGTCAATGAGGATCATGCGTACGCGGCTGGCTTCAGACTTATACAGTAGGCTCAGAATCAGGGCGTTAATCGCGACCGATTTACCAGAACCCGTTGTACCTGCAACCAGTACGTGCGGCATTTTTGCCAGGTCAGCCACAATCGGCTTACCGGCAATATCTTTACCCATGGCAATGGCGATGGGAGAGTTCAAATCGGCATAGGCCTGGCTGCCCATGATTTCAGTCAAGGATACGATCTGGCGCTTGGGATTGGGGATCTCAAGGCCCATATAGCTCTTGCCCGGAATCGTCTCTACCACACGCACGCTAATGACAGACAGCGCGCGCGCCAAGTCCTTGGACAGGTTGGTGATCTGACTGCCCTTGACGCCTGGTGCGGGGTCAAGCTCGTAGCGCGTAATCACCGGGCCAGGCTGTGCCGTGACGACCTTCACCTCAATGCCAAAATCCATGAGCTTGCGCTCAATCAGGCGTGAGGTGAAATCCAGCGTTTCAGCAGATTGCAACTCTACTGACTGGTTAGGCGCATCCAGCAAGTGCAGCGGTGGCAAGCCTTCTTGCTCAATCGCCTCAAACAGCACCGCCTGTTTTTCCTTGACCACACGCTCACTGGGCTCAATCGTTACCTCTGGCACAGTGATTTCGACCGGTTTACGGTCTTCGATACGTTTACGTTCAGCTTCCACAAACTCTTCACGCGCCTGCAGCGCCTGGCGCCCCATCTTACGGTCTTGCCAGTCCTGGTATTTGAGCAGGCCCCACTGGTAAAACAGGATCACCCACTCCCCCAGTTTTTCACTCATGGTGATCAATGACAAACCGGTAAAGAGGCTAAAGGACGTGGCAAACAATACCAACAGCAGCATAGTGGAACCGGCGAAGCCAAACATATTACGTAACAGGTGATCAATGCCACTGCCAATCACCCCGCCCTGCTTGAGCGGGAAATCAGCTGGCAGGCTGACTAAATGACCGGATTCCAAGGCAGCAGAAGCGAGCAACATGAGCGCAAACCCAACACCGTTTAACCACCACTCGGTTTTCTCGGTAGCCTCCAGATGCAGGCGCTGGTACATCAACCAGACAAAGAAAAAAGCCAGCACCACAAACCACCAGGATGAAAAACCAAACAAGGAGAGCAAAATATCCGTGACCCACGCACCGACGGCCCCTCCGGCATTGTGTATGGTGTCATTCTCGCCCACAGCATGGGTCCAGCCTGGGTCCTCATGCGAATAAGTCGCTAAAATGACGGCTAAAAATACGCCGAGCGCAGCCAGGGCTATCCATGCGACTTCCCGCACGAGCCTGGCGTCACGCAGTTGCTTTTCCGTCGAAACTTTTTCAAGACGGACGTTAGCAACTTTTTTCTTATTAAAAAACAATATGTTGTCTCTTTCTTTGCAAGAGTGAACTTAAATGATTATAACAAAATCAAATTGCAGACAGGCATTCTAGCTTTTAAAATACATTCAACGACAATAAGGAGACATCCATGGACATTGGTATCAATAACGAAGACCGCCACCAGATTGCAGACGGCTTATCAAAATTGCTGGCAGATACTTATACCTTGTATCTGAAAACGCACTACTTTCACTGGAACGTGACCGGGCCAATGTTCAACACCTTGCACCTGATGTTTGAAACCCAGTACACCGAGCTGGCACTGGCGGTAGACCTGGTGGCAGAGCGTATCCGTTCGCTGGGCGTCTATGCGCCTGGTACTTATGCCCAGTTCTCCAAACTGACTTCGATTGATGAAACGGTAGATGTGCCCAAGGCAAATGACATGATTCGCGAGCTAGTGGCTGGTCATGAAGCGGTTTGCCGCACGGCACGCAGTGTATTCCCAGCAGCAGAAAAAGCATCAGATGAAGCTACATCTGACTTGTTGACACAACGCCTGCAGTTGCACGAGAAAACAGCCTGGATGTTGCGCAGCCTGCTGGAATAATGTTGTAACACTTTATCTTCAGGATGGGCATTTAAAAAAACACGCCCATCCCCATCTATATAAAAATAATTCACCCTACTGGAAATCTCATCATGGCAACAAAACATGCCCGTTTAATGATTCTTGGCTCAGGCCCGGCTGGCTATACCGCAGCGGTCTATGCGGCCCGAGCAAACCTCAACCCGGTCTTGATTACTGGCCTTGCCCAGGGCGGCCAACTCATGACCACCACGGAGGTCGATAACTGGCCAGCGGATGCCAATGGCGTGATGGGACCAGAGCTCATGGCGCGCTTCCAGCAGCATGCCGAGCGTTTCAACACCGAGATGATTTTTGACCATATCCACACCACACATCTCAAAGAAAAACCGATTCGCCTGGTGGGTGATAACGGTGAATATACTTGTGACGCCCTGATTATCGCCACAGGCGCTTCTGCCAAATATTTAGGATTACCTAGTGAAGAAGCCTTTGCAGGTAAAGGTGTGTCTGCGTGTGCTACTTGTGATGGTTTTTTCTACCGCAATCAGGAAGTTGCGGTGATCGGCGGCGGTAATACTGCTGTGGAAGAGGCATTGTATCTGGCCAATATCGCCAGCAAGGTCACCCTGGTGCACCGCCGCGACAAATTCAAGGCTGAGGCCATCCTGGTCGACAAGCTGATGGACCGCGTTAAAGAAGGCAAGATCGTACTGGAAACTTTCCATACGCTGGATGAAGTATTGGGCGACAACACCGGTGTGACCGGCATGCGCCTCAAAGACGTTAATTCCGGCAATACCAAAGAAATTCCGCTCAAAGGTGTATTTATTGCGATTGGTCACCAGCCCAATACACAGATCTTCGAAGGCCAACTGGAAATGGAAGGCGGCTACATTGTCACGCAGGCAGGCCGTCAGGGTAATTTCACGGCGACCAATATCCCCGGCGTATTTGCCGCAGGCGATGTGCAGGATCATATTTACCGCCAGGCGGTGACCAGTGCGGGCACCGGTTGTATGGCGGCGCTGGATGCAGAGCGCTATTTAACCAGTCTGGAGTAAATCCATCTATTGAAATTAAGAAGCGCACCCCGGTGCGCTTTTTTATTTTAGAATTGTGTTATGTCGCAAGAGTTGCCGGACAAAGACGAAAATGATCTTTCACTGTTTTATGAAGCAGTGAAAGGCGCGCGCCCGGTGAAAACAAACCGCATTTTGCATACGCCCAAAAAGCCGAAGCCGATTCCACGCCAACTCATCCGTGACGAACAGCAGGCGCTGGTCGACTCTCTCAGTGATCACTACATACCTGCCCACGAACTCGAAAGCGGCGAGGAATTGCTATATTTGCGTGAAGGCCAATCTCCCATGGTCTTGAGCAAGTTGCGTCGGGGTCATTGGGTCGTACAGGCACATATAGACCTCCACGGCCTGATTAGCGATGAAGCGCGCCTGTATGTTTCTGAGTTTATTGCGGATTGCAAAAAACGTGGCTTGCGTTGTGTGCGCATTGTGCACGGCAAAGGCCTGGGCTCACGTAACAAAGAACCTGTGCTCAAGCACAAACTGCGTAACTGGCTCATGCAAAAAGATGAAGTCATTGCCTATGCCCAGGCACGCGCCAACGACGGTGGCAGCGGTGCCGTCATCGTCCTGTTAAAATCCTGATTGCTAAAACCTGAAAGAAAAGCGCGACGCCGAGACTGGCTTCGCGCTTACTCACAGAGATTCATTACCAGTAATCGCGATGGTGGCGCGGACCGTGGCCTCTCATCACTACGGGGCGATACACAGCTGGTGCGGGCATCGGCTGAACCTGCATCATATTTGGTCTGACCTGCACTGCCACATCTATCACCGGGCCAGGATGTCTGTCCATCAGTGTCGAATATTGGCGGCCCTGATATTCATAATTCACCATATAACCGGTGGTCACCGTTTGCCATTGGTCTACCATGGCACATTGTTGAACTGGACGATTGACGATGCGTTCGTTGCCATAAGTATTCTGGTTACCCACGCGATCGCCGACGATCGCACCTACACCCGCCCCGACCGCTGCAGCGACAACTTTGCCACTGCCACGACCGATGGTACTCCCTAGCAAACCACCGGCAACGCCACCGACAATCGCCCCCGTATTGGAACGGTTGGACTCATACACTCGCTCCTGTACATAGGCAGTCTGGCATTCCTGACGTGGCTGGTTGACCTGCTGCACTTGTGGCGCGACTGACAGCACTCTGGCCCGGTCTATATATTCAGCACCGGCAAATGCACTCTGGCTCAGAGCCATCATGACTACACTGGATACGATCAGTTTACGCACTTTATTTCTCCTCTTGTGAATGACTGCAAGTTGCAGTTACCTCGTTAACGAGCATTCAATCACGGGAGATGACCGCCAGATGTATCAGATAAGGTGAAGTTTTGTATCTGACCCGATACAGATTACTGGCTACTGTTGGCCAGTTTGAGCAACTCGCCACGCTGCTGGATCTCAATCACACCACGTCCCATGGTCAGCCAGCCTTTTTGCTCCAGGCGCTTTAACTGGCGGCTGATCACTTCGCGGGCGGTGCCTAACTCATCGGCAATCTGCTGATGGGTGCGTTGTATGGTGTTATTACCCATATCCAGCAGGCACTTGGCCAGACGCGCATCCAGCGTCTGGAAGGCGACTTCGTCCAATAAAACAATCAAATCGCTGATCAGTGCGCCATAATTTTGCATGACGTATTGCCGGAACACAGGCGAATCAATCATGAGCTTATGGAAAATGTTCTCCGGAATGATGACATCCTCAATCGGCTCTTCGACAATAGTAGACGCCGGATACTGGCTATTACCCAGCAGGCAAGTGGTGGTAATGACACAGGTTTCGCCTGCACTCACGCGATACAAGACAATTTCACGACCGCTGGCAGACATTTTATACACGCGGGAGCGACCCTTAAGGCGTAGCACATAACCACTGCAGTGATCGCCTTCACGATAGCCTATGGTGCCTATGGGTGCTTCAACAATACGCGCATATTGCGTCAGCAGTTTTTTTGCAGGCTCTTCCAGCGCTTCAAGTTCCGGAAACAAGCCTATCCATGACAGTGATTGCATCATCCAATATCCCCAATTGATTATTTTGCGATTGTCACGGCAATGCTAAAGCCACCATGCAATCATTTTATGCGACAAACTTTATCATAAATTGATTTGAAAGCATTACCATCCTGTATCAGATAAGTGTTAAAGCGTACACAATCTGCGACAACAGGTTTATGATGGAATCTCATATGACAAACAAGATAAAAATAAAATGATCTTCAAGGGGTATTATGCAAACTTCAGATATTGCGGTGGATTTGTTTGATCAATTAAGGGCATCCGCCGATCAGGCCAGCCAGCTTATGAAAGCCATGGCAAATACTGATCGGCTCATGTTGTTATGCCAGTTGTCGCAAGGTGAAAAATCAGTCAGTGAATTGGAAGCCTGCTTGAATTTAAGGCAACCCAGCCTGTCACAACAATTAACTGTGTTGCGCGAAGCACAACTTGTCAGTACACGCCGCGAAGGCAAAAATGTGTATTACAGTATTGGCAGTCCAGCCGCTTTAGCGGTTATACGGGTATTGCATGACGAGTTTTGCCAGAAAGAAGCGTCACCACGCCTCAAAAGTGCATAGAACTAAACGGAATCAAACATATGGAAATTAAAGAAATAGACCAGCGTTACCGCGTCAGTGACCAGTTAACTACAGCCGACCTGGATACGCTGGCGGCGCAAGGCGTGAAACTGGTCGTCAATTTCAGGCCAGATGGCGAAGGCGGAGAGTCGCAACCCGCAAGTACCGAACTCGCCTCAAAGGCAGCAGCCTTGGGCATGGCTTATGCGCACATTCCGGTTGTGCCTAACCAGGTGAAACCTGAACATGGGCAGCAGCTTAAATCATTACTGGATGCACACCCTGGGCCTGTACTCGGTTTTTGCCGGACAGGTAACCGTGCCAACCAGGTGTATCAGCTGGCACAACATGCACAGCCTGGCTCAGCGTCCACCAACGCCAAACCCGCTTGCTGCAGCCAGCCGCCTGAACAGGAAGGCCTGCTTAACAAAGTCAAAAAGTGGTTTAATTAATCAAAAAATACACTCAAATAATCAGAAAAATTTCATACCATGCAAAAAACCAATTTTGACATTGTGATTGTTGGCGGTGGCTCCGCAGGTTGTGCCATTGCAGCTAGCCTGAAAAAACGTGCCCCCGAACTTGACATTGCCATCATAGAGCCCTCTGAAAAACATTATTACCAGCCTGCCTGGACCCTGGTGGGTGCTGGCGAATTCGATGTGCAGAAAACCGTACGCCCGATGGCAGAGTGTATTCCCTCTGGCGTTACCTGGCTGCAAGCCGCAGTCACCAGTTTTGATCCGGAACAGCAACAGGTCACAACGGACAAGCTAGGCAATATCAAATATCAGCAACTGGTGGTCGCCGCTGGCCTGAAACTTCACTGGGAAGGCATTAAAGGCTTAACCGACACGCTGGGTAAACATGGCGTGACATCCAACTACAGGGTAGATTTGGCACCATATACCTGGCAACTGGTACAGCAGCTGCAATCGGGTGAAGCGGTATTTACACAACCGCCCATGCCCATCAAGTGTGCAGGCGCGCCGCAAAAAGCCCTCTACCTTTCCTGCGCTGAATGGCTAAACCATGGACGACTAGGTAAGATCAAGGCTTCATTTTACAGTTCCACCCCGGCCTTATTTGGCGTGAAAGAATATGTAGAGCCATTGATGCAATATATCCGTAAATATCAGGTTGACCTCAAGCTCAATACGACTTTGGTTGAAGTAGATGGCCCTGACAAAACAGCATGGTTTAATGTCAAAGATACGGATGGTAACGTCCAACGCATCAGTAAGTCCTTCGACATGTTGCATGTGGTCCCGCCGCAAACCGCGCCGGACTTCATCAAGCAAAGCCCTCTGGCCAATGCCGATGGCTGGGTTGAAGTGGATCAGCACAGCTTGCAGCATGTGCGCTATCCCAATATTTTCGGGGTCGGTGATTGCACCAGTACACCTAATGCAAAAACAGCGGCGGCAGCGCGCAAACAGGTCGTTATTGCCGCAGAAAACCTGCTCGCACTACGCGCCGGTCAGTCACTGCCTTCGCGTTATGATGGCTATGGTTCCTGCCCGCTAACGGTTGAAAAAGGGAAAATCATCCTGGCTGAATTCGGCTATGGCGGCAAAATCGTGCCGACGTTCCCCTGGGACTCCACCAAGCCACGCCGCACTGCCTGGTGGCTTAAGAAATACTTGTTACCGTGCGTCTATTGGAACCTGATGCTCAAAGGACGGGAATGGCTGGCCCGTTGCGGAGCTTGCGGTTAAGTTTATTTGCCCGACATAAAGGCCTGTAACCATTGCAAGGTGAGCGCCACGCCAAATCCGTTCACCTCGCTGGCAACCGCGCCCAAGCCTTCCTTGTGCGTATAAGAAGATAAGTCCACGTGACACCAGTCTACCTCACCCTCAATAAACTTGCCTAAAAAGCGGGCAGCGAGAATATGGTCAGCATCGCTATCCAGGGTGCACTGCTTAATATCGGCAATCTCGCTATCAAGCTCAACGTCATAATCCTCGGCATACGGGAAAGCCACCACACGCTCGCCACTCGCAGTGCCTGCTTCTACCATTTGTTGAGCGAATGCCGGTTGGTTAGCCACAATTCCACTCATGCGTGAGCCCAGTGCTGTCTGCATACTGCCTGTCAGCGTCGCGTAATCAATCATCACATCAGGCTTGTCACGGCTGGCCAGCGTCAGCGTATCTGCCAGTACCATGCGGCCTTCAGCATCGGTATGGACAATTTCTATCGTCATGCCATTGAGTGCCGTAATCACATCATTTTGCTTGTAGGCATTGGGCCCGATATGGTTTTGCGCCAGTGCCAGCCAGCAATCGACATTAATCGCTAACTGTTGCGCACTAATGGCCTGCAACACGCCTATGGCTACTGCGCTGCCGTTCATATCCTGATGCATGCCTTGCATGTACTTGGATGACTTTAAATTGTGGCCGCCGGTATCAAAGCAAATCCCCTTACCCACTAACGCCAGCGTTTTCTGTGCCTGCGGATGGCGGTAGGAAAGCTCGACGATAGCAGCATCTTGCGGGTCTGAGCCCTGTGCCACCGCCACAAAAGCACCCGCCCCCAATTGCCGGAGCGCTTCCGTGTCCCATTCGGTATATTGCCAGGCCTTTTCATTTGCCATGGTTTGCAGGCATTGGCGGTATAAAGCAGGCGTCAGCATATTAGGCGGCGTCATGGTCAGCGCACGGCAGACGGTATTCCCTGCCACCAGCGCGGTGACTTCATCAGCCCATGCCATATCCGCGACGCCAAATACGCCGATTTCACGTAACTTCTGCCCCGAGGGTTTTTGTTTTAATACTGGCAGTGGTTGCGCATTCACGAGGGTGACATAGGCCGCCAAACGGGCAAATAATGATGCATGTTTTTTTGCACAGACCGCCAGTGCGATACGTTCCGGGTGTTCCGCCAGCAGGGGTTTAACAGCGGTACGCAATGCCGTATTCATGGCAAATGTAGACGATTTCGCTTCCAAATGGCACACACTGACCAATGACCCTTCTGCCAGCTCCAGGGTCACTGGCTTTTCCTTGAGGTCGGCAATATCCAGCCCTGCACGTTTTAGTTTGGCATTGAGCGCATCCGCAAATGGCATGGAAGAAAACAATTTTTCTTCAACCACAAGCAGAATATGCTTGGCAAAGCCTGACAGCAAGGTTGAATTGACTTCGGAATTTTGTGACCACTCGATGCGCATATTGTTAAAAAACACTCTTATATAAAACATTAAATAAACGTAGCAAATGCCTGTAGTTAGGCATGGGTTTTTCATGCAAAACTTGACCAAAAGCGCCAAAAAAGAGACACTTACAGCTGATAGCTAGGTTGCTGGGACACATCAATAATATTCAGCAACGTGATACCATAAAAGCAGTATCCAATTTCGGAATCCCTTCTTGGTAATCAATACTTTCTCAGCGCTAGGCATGGCTCAGTGCTTGATGCTAAGTGCTAGATTATACGCATAGCGACTTAAAACTCGGAGAATCCTCACGCATGGCAACGCATTCGCAAGCACACCTCAATGAAACTGACGCACAGGAAACGCAAGAATGGCTAGAAGCCCTTAGTGCCGTCATTGAGAATGAAGGGCCTGAACGTGCCCACTTCCTGCTGGAAGCAATGATTGATCAGGCTCGCCGTTCCGGCGGCCATTTGCCTTATAAAGCAACCACCGCTTACGTTAACACCATCCCCACCCACCTGCAGGCCAAACTGCAAGGTGACCCGGAGATGGAACGCCGCGTACGCGCTTTGATCCGCTGGAACGCGATCATGACCGTATTGCGTGCCAACGAAAAATCACCAGGCATTGGCGGCCACATCGCCAGCTTCCAGTCAGCGGCAACGTTGTACGATGTTGGTTTTAACCACTTTTTCCGCGCGGCCAATGAAAGCTTTGGCGGTGACTGCGTCTATTTCCAGGGCCACTCCTCTCCAGGCGTGTACGCGCGCGCTTTCCTCGAAGGCCGTATTACAGAAGAACAAATGGACAACTTCCGCCAGGAAACTGGCGGCAATGGTTTGTCCAGCTACCCTCATCCTTGGTTGATGCCGGACTTCTGGCAGTTTCCAACCGTATCCATGGGTCTGGGCCCATTGGCAGGGATTTACCAGGCACGCTTCCTCAAATATCTGCACAACCGTGGCATTGCCGATACGGCTGACCGCAAAGTATGGGTATTCTGCGGTGACGGCGAGATGGACGAGCCGGAATCACAAGGTGCGATATCACTGGCTGCGCGTGAAGGTTTAGATAACCTGATTTTTGTCATTAACTGTAACCTGCAGCGCCTGGATGGCCCGGTACGCGGCAATGGCAAGATTATCCAGGAACTCGAATCCAACTTCCGCGGTGCTGGCTGGAACGCGATCAAGGTTATCTGGGGCTCCTATTGGGATCCATTGCTGGCCATGGATAAAGACGGCCTGCTGCGCAAACGCATGGAAGAATGTGTGGACGGCGAATACCAGAACTTCAAGCAAAAAGGTGGCGCCTACACACGCGAGCACTTCTTTGGCAAATATCCTGAGCTGCGTGAAATGGTGGCAGCCATGTCTGACGCAGACATCTGGCGCCTGAACCGTGGCGGCCACGATCCACACAAGGTGTTTGCGGCATACCATGCTGCGGTGAACCACAAAGGTCAGCCCACTGTCATTCTGGCCAAAACCGTTAAAGGCTATGGCATGGGCGAAGCTGGCGAAGGCCAAAATACCACGCACCAGCAAAAGAGCATGGACATCGCCTCCCTCAAGGCCTTCCGTGACCGTTTTGACCTGCCACTGACTGACGAGCAGGTAGAAAAGCTGTCGTATTACCGTCCGGCTGAAGACAGCCCGGAAATTAAATACATGATGGAACGCCGTGCTGCCTTGGGTGGCTTTGTGCCTAGCCGTCGCCGTAAAGGCAACGAGCTGACTGTGCCAGAGCTGTCTGCGTTTGAAAACATGCTGGGCGCCACCGGTGAGCGTGAAATCTCTACCACCATGGCGTTCGTGCGTATTCTGTCTACCCTGGTGCGTGACAAGCAGGTGGGTAAATACGTGGTGCCTATCGTGCCGGACGAAGCACGTACGTTCGGGATGGAAGGCATGTTCCGTCAACTCGGCATTTACTCTTCTGTTGGCCAGTTGTACGAGCCACAGGACTCTGACCAGGTAATGTTCTACAAGGAATCACAAAGCGGCCAGATCCTGGAAGAAGGTATTAACGAAGCTGGCTCCTTTGCCAGCTGGCTGGCTGCGGCGACGTCTTACAGCGTCACCGGCACGCAGATGATCCCTTTTTATATCTACTACTCCATGTTCGGCTTCCAGCGTATTGGCGACTTTGCCTGGGCCGCTGGCGACAGCCGTGCACGTGGCTTCCTGTTGGGTGCCACCGCAGGCCGCACAACATTGAATGGTGAAGGCTTGCAGCATGAAGACGGCCATAGCCACCTGATGTCTGCCACCATCCCGAACTGCATTTCCTACGACCCGACCTTTGCTTACGAGCTGGCCGTGATCATTCAGGAAGGCATGCGCCGCATGGTGCAGAATCAGGAAGATGTGTATTACTACATCACGCTGATGAACGAAAACTACAGCCACCCGGCCATGCCTGAAGGCAGTGCTGAAGGTATTCTCAAAGGGATGTACAGTTTCAGCAAGTCCAAAGCCAAAGGTCCCAAGGTACAACTGATGGGTTCCGGTGTGATCTTGCGCGAAGTGATTGCTGCGGCTGAATTGCTGGAAAAAGACTGGGGCGTCTCTGCTGACGTCTGGAGCGTCACCAGCTTTACCGAGTTGCGCCGTGATGGCATTGATGCCGAGCGTCATAACCTGCTGCACCCGGAAGCCAAACCTAAATTAAGCTTCGTGGAAGAATCCCTGAAGAAAGCAGAAGGTCCAGTGGTGGCTTCAACCGACTATATGCGCAGCTTTGCTGACCAGATTCGCCCATTCGTGCCCAATCGTTTTGTGGCCTTGGGTACCGATGGCTATGGTCGCTCAGATTCACGTGAAGCGCTGCGTAGCTTCTTTGAAGTGGACCGCTACTATGTCGTGCTGGCTGCCTTGAAGGCACTGGCTGACGATGGCAAACTGCCTGTAGCCAAAGCGACTGAAGCCATCAAAAAATATAATATCGACATTACTCGTGCCAACCCGGCCACGATCTAAGGTCACGAGATAAGGAAAGTACAAAACATGTCTATCAAAGAAGTACTGGTGCCTGATATCGGCAACTTTGACAGCGTCGACGTGATTGAAGTCCTGGTCAGCGTGGGTGATACCGTTGCCAAGGAAGACTCACTGATTACCGTGGAATCTGACAAGGCTTCCATGGATATCCCCTCCTCACTGTCTGGTGTGGTGAAAGAAATCCACATCAAGGTAGGAGATAAAACCAAACAAGGCGCACTGATCCTGACACTGGATACTGCAGGCGAAGCGGCACCAGCTGAAAAAGTCGCACCGCAACCAACGGCAACGCCTGTCGTTGCGACTGTGACTGTAGATGAGGCCAAAGTGGCGATTCCTGAGCCTACCCGCCCAGTCGCAGAAGTACCGCAAGTGATTCAGCCGCAAGCGACACCTAACCCGGTGGCGGCTAGCAGTGTTGCCAGCGATGGCAAACTGGCACATGCCAGCCCTTCCGTACGCAAGTTTGCGCGTGAACTGGGTGTGAACCTGTCACTGGTTAAAGCCAGCGGCCCGAAAAACCGCATCCTGCAAAGCGATGTCCAAGCCTACGTTAAAGGCGAACTATCTAAACCGCGCTCTGAAAGCATGGCAACCGGCAGTGGCTTAAGCACCTTGCCGATGCCGGTGATCGACTTCAGCCAGTTTGGCAGTATCGAAACCAAGCCACTGTCACGCATCAAGAAATTGTCCGGGGCCAACCTGCACCGTAACTGGGTGACTGCGCCACATGTGACACAGTTTGATGAGGCCGACATTACTGACCTGGAAGACTTCCGCAAATCCATGCTGGCTGAGGCGGAAAAGCGTGGCGTCAAATTGACATTGCTGGCTTTCCTCATGAAAGCGGTAGTCAATGCCCTGCGTACTTACCCTAACTTTAATGCCTCACTGTCACCAGAGGGCGATAGCCTGATCCTCAAGCAGTATTACAACATCGGCTTCGCCTGCGATACGCCAGACGGTCTGGTCGTGCCTGTCGTGCGTGATGTGAACCAGAAGGATGTGATGGATATCGCACGTGACCTGGCTGACCTCTCTGCCAAGGCGCGTGAGCGCAAGCTCAAGGTTGAAGAAATGCAAGGCGGCTGCTTTACCATTTCCAGCCTGGGTGGCATCGGTGGCACCATGTTCACGCCTATCATCAACTGCCCTGAAGTGGCGATCCTTGGTGTTTCGCGTGCAGCAATGCAGCCGGTTTACAACAAAGACACTGGCGGCTTTGATCCGCGCCTGATCATGCCACTGTCATTATCATACGATCACCGTGTGATTGATGGCGCTGATGGCGCACGCTTCACCAGCCACCTGCGCGTGATGCTGAGTGACGTGAGACGTTTATTGCTTTAAGCTAGTAATGCAACACAAAGGGCGCTTAAAGCGCCCTTTGTTTTTTTAAGCTAGCTGATTCTGCAGCATAAAATCACCGCTCTTGATCTGCGCTTTATCTTCTACTGACCATTGGTATAAGTAAATCCAGACAGTGTCATAGCGCTTGCCATTGATGGCAGTAATGGAAACATAGCTGCGCTTGTATTCTGCAGGCTGGATATGTTGCTGCGCACACTCTTCGTAATCATCCAGCACCTTCAGCAAGGTTACTGGATCATGTAATCTGTAGATCTCTCCATACACGCGATCGCTGTCAGATTCTGAAGTAACCACACCAGGATAATAAGTGATATGAAACATGCGGCCTTGAAACCAGCCGTCAGTAATAAATTCCGCGTTCTCGGCCAGATACTTCGCCATCGCATTCTGGTTACCTTTACGCAAAGTGCCATATACAAATAGCAAATCAGACATAGCAGGTCTTTAGAATAAGGCCAATTGCGGATGATTGGCTGTCGCTTGCCAGGCGGCTGGTACAGAGAACAAGTCAGTACAAAAACCGGTCCGCTCTCCCGACATGCCTAATTTATGGCAACTGAGTTTAAAGCGGTGTGCGAGCAAATCAGCAAATATACCTTCGCCACGCATGCGCTGGCCAAACTCACTGTGGTAGTCTTTACCACCACGGCTTTGCCTGACGATGCTCATGACATGCTGGGCTTTGAGCGGAAAATATTGTTGTAGCCACTCCTGAAATAAATCACTTAATTCATGCGGCAAACGCAGGAACACATATCCGGCTTTGCGGGCGCCGGCCTCATGTGCTTTTTCCAAGATCTGCTCCATATCACAATCTGTGAGCGCGGGAATGACAGGCGCCACCATGACGCCAGTAGGAATGCCTGCTTCGCTGAGTTTGCGCAATGTTTCAAACCTACGCTCCGGGGCTGCGGCACGAGGTTCCAGCCGGCGTGCGACTTGCCTGTCCAGCGTCGTAATGCTGACGTAAATACTGGCCAGCCGTTTGGCAGCCATAGGCGCAATCAGATCAATATCACGCTCGACCAGCGAGGACTTGGTGACCAGGCTAAATGGATGATTGGACTCACTCAGCACCTGGATAATTTGCCGCGTTAATTGGTATTCACGCTCAATAGGCTGATAGCCATCGGTATTCATGCCGAGGGCAATGGGCTTGCATTGGTATTTGGGATGTGCCAGTTCTTTTTTCAGGAGCGCTACCGCATCAGCCTTCATTAACAGCCGCGATTCAAAATCCAGCCCTGGCGACATGCCTAAATAGGCATGCGTAGGACGTGCGTAGCAGTAAATGCAACCATGTTCGCATCCGCGATAAGGGTTCAGGGTACGGTCAAAAGGCAGATCAGGGGATTGAATGTAGTTGATGACTGACCTGGAAGCATCCAGCATCACTTCAGTCCGTAATGGGGGCGCCTCTTCATCCAGGCTCCCCCAGCCATCATCCAGTGACTCACGGGTATGCGGATCAAATCGGCTGACCATATTACTACTGGCCGCACGTCCTTTGTAAATAAGAGGTTTTTCATTCATAAAACAGCATTCCTGAAAAAAGGCCTCTGACAAAATGCTATTCGTTGTTGTTTTTAACCTGCCAAAACCTTAAGTTGCACACATGAATGTATTAGCGCTTTTCGGAGATCCACTGGCATGCCAATGCGCTCCAGTAAGGAAGCGATTGCAGAGCCAGCATAGAGACCCATAATTGCGCATCCAGATTGCTGAAGCCACGTGAGTAAAGCATGGCCGCTGCGCAGAGCAGCAGAGAAACCAGAATTGTCAGCTCTTCTTTGATTGGTGCGATGAGCTGCCAATTGCTCAGTTTGGCCTTGGTTTTATTAGTCACGACGAATACACCTGCCTTATGCGTCAGGCCACTGATGATCCCTCTGGCAATTGCATGTGATAAGCCCAGGCTTGCCAACGACGCACCAAAGATATCCATCCAGCTGCAATGCATGGTCTTGCGGTATAGCACTGGTCCCAAAATGGCCTTGATCGCCAGGAAACACAAGATGGGCACAATCATTACTACCACCGGCAAGCTGAAATACTTGGGGAATGCCAGCATGGCAATCGTCCAGCCAATAGAGCCAATGGTAAAGAGTAGTTGCAAGGCCTCGCCAAACCAGCCGAACCAGCCAGTTAAAAAGTGGTAGCGCTGGCTGAAGTTGAGCGATGATTTGCCCAGTAGCTTCGGCATATGGTGCTTGAGAATCTGCATGGCGCCAAATGCCCAGCGGTTGCGCTGGGATTTAAGCGCCTTGAAGTTAGCTGGCGTGAGGCCGCGACCAAAGGTTTCATCGATATAACGCAGCTCCATATTATTTTCGAGCAAACGTAAACCGAGCTCTGTATCTTCACAAATACACCACTCAGACCAGCCGCCCAGTGTTTGTAGTGATTCTCTACGGATGAGCGTCATGGTGCCATGTTGGATCAAGGCATTACGCTCATGGCGGTGATGCATGCCAATCCGGAAAAAGCCTTCAAACTCCCAGTTACACATGCGGTGGAAGAAGCTATGTTCCCATTCGCGGTGTGCCTGAGGTGCCTGCACCACAGCCACCTGAGACTCTAGGAAATGCGGCACCAGGTCAGACAACCAGTCTGGCGTGACCACGTAGTCAGCATCCACCACGCCAACCACTTGCGCATCAGGATGGGTTTTATCGAGCGCAAAATTCAGTGCACCCGCTTTAAAGCCGGGCCATGAAGGCAAGTGATAAAAATGGAAGTTATCCGGCATGTTGGCCATGTAAGCCTCTAACGGTTTCCATTTTGCTTCATCCTTGGTGTTGTTATCCACCACAATCACTTCATAGCGTGTGTAGTTCAATTGACGCAAGCTGTCGATGGTGGCGATCACCATTTCTGGCGGCTCGTTGTAACAAGCCAGATGGATAGAAACAAATAATTCCTGGTCCGCGGGTAAGGGCTGCGCACGTTTAAACAAGCGCCGCCAGTAAGGCTTGAACATCACTTCACTAAACTCGGCCGCGTAAATCATCAGGACCATGGAAGTCAGTGCGATCCCTAAAATCAGCCCTACCAGTACGACAAAGTCACGTAACGTATAGTAATAATCCCCTGGCAAGTTCCAGGCAATGGTCAGCGTGGTAATACAGGCCTGGAACAAGATCGCCATTGATAATACACCACCAATGCCCCAATGCTTGAAACGCCAGGCAATCAGCATCAGCGGAATAAATGCCAGTACTGTTGACCAGGTCGCCTTGGCAATCCAGCGTGTATTGGGGGGGACAGCACCTTGCAAAGAGTACTTCTGATGACGGTCAGCGTTATACATGCCCCAATAAGCCCCTGCCCAGCCTTCCAGTGCCACTTTCCAAGGCTGATCAAATGCTTCCATCAGGTAAAAATCCAGGTCCTCAATGGAATTGCGTGCCAGGAACTCACGGATAAAGCGTGCCTGATTGACCTCACTGGCGACTGAGGCACCAATGGACGGGCCGCGGCTAGGCCAGCCGACTTCGGTAATCACAATTTTCTTGCGTGGATAGGCTTCCATTAACTGGTTATAACGCTCAATCGTATATTGCACTGCCTTCTCGACCGGCACACCTTCATGGTATGGCAGCAGGTGAACTGCAATATAGTCTACGTGTTTAACGAGTTCAGGGTTTTTAATCCAGACGTGCCATGGTTCGGCAGTAGATACCGGCACATTGCTATGCTCACGCACAAAATCCAGGTAACCAATCAATGACTGTACCGGCAAGTCATTACGTAACAAAGCCTCGTTACCAACAATCACGCGGTCAATATTGCTGTAGTTGTCGAGCTTCTCCAGCAGCGCAGACACTTCACGCGTATTCTTCATGTTGTCGGTATCAATCCACGCCCCGGCAATCACGTTCATATTGCGCTTGGCTGCGAGGGGAATCACCTCGTTAAGATCCAGCGATGAATACATGCGGATATGACGGGTATGTTTACGCATCAGGTCGAGATCTTCTGCCAATTCGGCCGTACTCGGATGCTGGCCTTCGAGCGGGCTTTGATTGGCGCGATAGCCCGTGTAAGCAAACCCATTCACAGTAGGTTTCACATTAATGAGCGGCAAGGCACGGTTTGTCAGCGCCCACAAGCCGAAATGCAAGGCCGAAAACAGAATGGCAAATACCAAGCCAGGAATTAGTTTTTTAAACCAGGAAACGATCACTTCTCACTCTTTCCATCAATGAATGATGTGTTTATTTAATCTTCTATTCACGGCCAAGTTGCAGACTTCTGGCTGGCAGCACAAGCAGGGCTAAGCCACACGCACCACACCACCACCAGGCCATAATATTCCCGGGCTCCATGATGGCGACAGCGACGGCCATATTGGCAGCCATTATCCCCATGACAGCAGTTAACCAGAAACCAGCTTGAGCGAAGGTCGCTGCAGGCTCCTGACGTACAGTCGCCGAGATGAGCGAAATCGTCATCAACGCTATTGGCAAGCAAACCAGGATCAGTGGGAAATCGAGATATCGACCATTAATCGCCAGACCAGCACTGGTCAATAAAAATGCGAGGGCGAGCAATCGTAACAAGGATTGTTCGAGACAGGTGTACACCTTCAATCCCAACCATTGCCGCAATTGCAGCCATGCCAGAACCCAGCCTAACAGCACCAGCCCGCCTAACATGGCATATTCGCCGGTATTGCGCGCAGCCATATGGACATAATTGATTTGCAAATATGCGTGCAAGCCTGCGGCCAGACCAATCAAGACAATTAATACTTTGTGGCGGGCAGACAACTGCGTGTACTGCCCCCACGCCGCGCCAAGCAGTGCCAGCACTAGTGCAACCAGATAGGGTTTAAAGCCATCAGAACGTTCAGCCATGGCACCTTGCAGACTGAATTTTGGCTGCAAGTCAGTATCCAGCACGCCCCAGTAGCCGCCTACGGTGCCCTCCAGTTCACGCTTCCATGGCTGGTCTACCGCTTCAATCACATTGTATTGCCAATGGTTTTGCTGCGCAGCATTTAAAAAACCGCGCATGTAGAGCGCCTGGTTAATGGCGCTGGGTTTGGACCAAAACCGCTGGCGCCCTTGTGAGGGCCAACCGGTTTCGCCAATCAGGATTGGCTTTTTAAACACAGTGCCCAGATGCCCCATGACTGAAGCGGTATGTGCAACCGCCTGCTCTATCGCAACCGGTTTGTCTTCCCAGTAAGGCAAAATATGCACGGTAACAAAATCGACATCCTGCTCCAATGTCGGATGCTTGAGCCAAAACTCCCAGACATCTGCATAGGTAATGGGTGCTTTTGTATTTGCCTTGGCCCATTGCAAGTATTCATGCATTTTGGGCTCAGACTGCTCACCACGTAGCAATACTTCATTGCCCACTACCAGACCACGTACAGTGTCAGGATATTGATTGGCCTGTTGCACGGCCAGTTCCAGTTCTTTCACATTAAGGGCATCAACCCAGCCTATCCACACTCCGAGAATCACCTTCATACCAAATTTTTGTGCGGCTTTGGGCACATAATCCAGGCCTTGTGAAACTGAGTATGTGCGTACGCACTTTGTGACTTTGGATAATGCCTGCAAGTCTTGCTCGATCTGCAGAGGGTCCACAAAACTGTCTTTAACCGTTGGGTTCATACCCGGCTTGTAGTATGGCGCATACGAAACGCATTGCAATGGCAATGCCTCTGCAACGGCATCAATCAATACTTGTGGCTGTTGCAGACGCCATACATAGTAGAGAGAGCCAAGCAAAAACAAGGTCAGCCAGACAACCGGTGAAACTCGAGATAACAAACGCTGCAATATGATCACCCTGAACGGAATTGCTAAAAAATAGCAGTTATTCTCTCATAAATACCCATCCCTTGCGTCTCGCTTTTCAGCAACGAAAGGCACAAATACTCCAAAAGAGACTTGGTAAATTAATCAATTGGACTTATGATAAAACGTATTCAAAAGTCTCGCTAAAAACACAGGCTTTTAAACCTCTCACGCCAAAACAACTATCTCAGAAGTCATATGAACGTTAAATCCTGCTTGACCACACTCGTGTTGCTTTCGTCATTTTCATTGCCAGCGCTGTCAGCGACAACTGCCAGCCCTGATTACAGTGGTGAATATCTCTGCAAAGGCAACAACGTTACTGTGGGTGACTACGAAGTCACCATCTACCTGAAAAAAAATCGTCGCAACAGCACAGCCAACGTGTCTGTGTATGACCTGGCGACCCACACCGAAAACAAGCAGAGCTATACCGGCCAGGCGATTACCCGCGGCAGGCAACTGGCAATGACTTTTAAACTGTCTGATGCCAAATATGCCGAGTTTTCGACGGGTATGGGCCAATTTACCAAGGTGGGTAAAAGCGGCTGGTCATTTAAAAACGACTACTATGAACCAGACGATACCGGTGGCAATTATGGTCATGAAACCTGCACCATGAAACCATTGCAAGCCACGCCTAACAGCACACCAGCCAGCAAGCGCTAGTAGATGGACAGCCTGAAAGAGAACTCGTTCTTTTGATGATAAAATAGCAGAACTAATCGGAATATAAGGTTTTCATGAGTCAAATGGTTGAAATAGTGGTGCCGGATATCGGCAATTTTGAGAGTGTAGATGTCATTGAAGTCTTGGTGGCTGTGGGTGATACCATTACCAAAGAAGACTCCCTGATTACCGTGGAATCTGACAAAGCCTCCATGGATATCCCCTCGTCACATGCTGGCGTGGTTAAAGAACTCAAGGTGGCCGTCGGTGACAAAGTAGCCAAAGGCAGCCTGATCTTACTCTTAGAGAACGCCGAAACAACAGCTGCTCCAGCCAAGCCAGCAGCTGAACCTGCCCAAGCTAGACAACCCGAACCAGCACCAGCCGCCCCAACTCAGGCACCTGCACCAGCCACTGCGACAGGTAACAACGACATCACGTGCCAGGTAATGGTACTGGGCTCGGGCCCAGGTGGCTACACTGCCGCTTTCCGCGCGGCTGACCTCGGCTTAAAGGTAGTACTGGTCGAGCGTTATCCAACCTTGGGCGGCGTGTGTCTCAATGTCGGTTGCATTCCATCCAAGGCTTTATTGCATACAGCCAAGGTGATTACCGAAGCAGAAGAGACCCAACACCACGGCCTGAGCTTTGGCAAACCGAATATCGACCTCGACAAACTGCGCGACTGGAAAGCCAACGATGTGGTTGGTAAATTGACAGGTGGCCTGGCACAAATGGCCAAGGCACGCGGTGTTACCGTCGTCAACGGTGTAGGTAAATTCACCAGCCAGAACCAGATCGCCGTGACTGCAGCTGATGGTAAAACCACATTGGTCGGCTTTGAAAACGCCATCATTGCGGCAGGCTCACAGGCCACGAAATTCCCTGGTGCGCCAGAAGACGAGCGCATTATGGATTCTACCGGCGCATTGGCATTGGCAGATATTCCTGGCCGCATGCTGGTGATTGGTGGCGGCATTATTGGCTTGGAAATGGGCACTGTCTATGACGCACTGGGCACCAAAGTCAGCGTCGTCGAATTTATGGACGGCCTGATCCCGGGCGCAGACCGTGACCTGATCCGTCCATTGCAGAAGCGCATGGAAAAACGGTTTGAAAGCATCATGGTATCGACCAAGGTGTCTAAACTGGAAGCCAAACCTGATGGTATTTATGTGGATTTTGAAGGTGCAAACGCCCCAAAAGAAACACAGAAATATGACCGTGTGCTCGTTTCTATTGGCCGCCGTCCAAACGGTAAAAATATTGGTGCGGAAAACGCTGGTGTGATCGTCGATGACCGTGGTTTTATTGCGGTTGATAAACAGATGCGTACCAACGTGCCGAATATCTTTGCCATTGGCGATATCGTTGGCCAACCCATGTTGGCACACAAAGCCACGCACGAGGCCAAAGTGGCCGCAGAAGTCATCGCTGGTCACAAAGTAGAATTTGTTGCCAGCGTTATTCCATCTGTTGCCTACACCGACCCTGAAGTGGCCTGGGTAGGCATGACTGAAACCGAAGCAAAAGCCAAAGGCATAGAAATTGAAAAAGCCAGTTTCCCCTGGGCAGCCAGTGGCCGTGCTTTATCCATCGCGCGTACTGAAGGCGCGACCAAGCTGATTTTTGATAAAGACACGCATCGTGTCATTGGGGCTGGTATTGTTGGTATCAATGCTGGTGAATTACTGGCGGAAGCTGTGCTGGCCATTGAAATGGGCGCTGATGCCCACGATCTGGGCCTCACCATACACGCTCATCCAACCTTATCCGAAACAGTCTGCTTTGCTGCAGAACTTAAGGAAGGCACGATTACGGATATGCTGCCGCCGAAAAAGAGATAATACCCATACTTTAACTAATGTTTTAGTTCCGCTAGGAACACAACTCCCATATAATTTGGTTAACCTTTGATCACAAGGGTTAACCAAAAAACAAAAGGGAGAAACATGAAATTTCATCGCACCATCGTAGTGATGGCATCCAGCATCGCACTATCTAGCTGCGCATCTATTACAAAAGACTCAAACCAGCCTGTACGCGTTGAAACGTACAATCAGCAAAACAACCTCGTAGAAGATGTGCAATGCACGGCCAAAAATGACCGGGGAGAATGGTCTACAAAAACTCCAGGCAGCCTGGTTGTTCATCGCTCAGGACAAAACCTAGAAATCAGGTGCCAAAAAGAGAATGCCGCGACAGGATTTGCTACATTGGTTTCAAGAGCCAATGGTGGCATGTGGGGTAATATCTTGTTTGGTGGTGGTATAGGTGCCATTGTTGATCACAATAAAGGCACCGCATATAGCTATCCTGATTGGGTAAAAGTAATATTAGGCGACAATTTGGTATTCGATCGCAAGAACAATGTTGATAATCAACTGATGACTGGGCAAGCTGCTAGTGGCGAAATTCTGAAGAAAATTGAAGAAGACAAACGCAAAGAGGCTGAAGCAGCAAAGAGGCAACTAGAAGAAAAATCAGCTCAGCAGCAAGCAATTCCATCCCCCGAAGTTAAGTAACCAAACGCAAAAAAGCCCGCGATTACGGGCTTTTTTGCCGATAAGCTTATTTATTGGCAAGGAATCTCTTTCAACACTGTATCCGGAAAGCGCGAACGTGACTTCTCCAAGCTGGCGAATTGCTGAGCTGATACCTGTTGTAGCTTGATCACCGCCTGGCCCCCGTTGCGCGGCGCTTTAATCAGCAATTTTACGCCTTTGTTTTTAAGGTCTGCCATCAGTTTATCCGCCAGTTTTTCATCGCGGAACACACCAAATGAAATCGCATTACGCCATTTAGGGTCATCCTGCACAATAAAGAAATCCTCAACACCGAGTTTGCGCAACTCATCAGCCTTGGCTTGGGCCGCTTCCGGCGTCGCCAATGGTGGTTTGTATATCCAATAGCGGACATTCTCCTGGCCACTGCTAGTCATATTGGTTTGCGTTTTAATATTCAGTTGCTGCGCTGCATTGGCAGCTTCACTGACGCGTGACATATTAAATCCGCTCCATTCATAGCAAGCCGTTTGTACAGGTTGTTGAATTTCTGCGAGTTTGGCAGGTGTTTTCTCAGGTGCTTTAGGTTCAGGTTGTTTACTTTCCGTCTTAGGCGAATTAGGAGTGCTCGTTACCACGGCAGCTTGGGCGAGTGAAGGCTCTTCTGGCGTTACCGTTGGTTCAGCAGGTGCGGGCGTAGGCGCGATCACCCGCCTTGGGTAAGACTCTAATGCCTTGGCGTCTAACAGTTTGATTTGTTCAGGATGCAATTCCGGCTTGAGACTGCTGACCGCTGGCGATAGCGCATCGCGTTTGAAATAGGCAAACACAGCCACATTGATCAATAGCAATATCCAGAATAGTCGTTTCATTGAGCTGTACTTTTCGTTAGTCTCATTCGTCTGTATTTTCAGCCAGGCAGGCCAACCCCTTTAATACCAGATTATCCACAATAATCGCCTGTGCTGACAATGCATGTGGCAAATATCTGTGCAACAACTGCGCATCGCCGCCACTGAGTAGCAATAATGGAGGTGTCCCGGCCTGTTCTGACAGCCGTGCGTACTGCATGGCAATCGGTGCGGTCAGTGCTTTCACACAGCCTAACCACATGGCTTGCTGACTATTAAGCGCAAAATCCTGCCACGCAATCCCTTCAGCATAGCTGTAATCAAGTTGCGCAGCGCCTTGCTGCAAACTTTGCCACATCAGCCGCAAGCCCGGCTGGATGTTGCCACCCAGAAAATCTGCCTCATGCTTGTTGACCAGCAAGGCATCTATCGTCATGGCGGTACCCGCGGTTACGACCAGTGCGGACTGGCCGAATTGCCGCCAGACTGACAGCAGGCTACACCATCGGTCACTGCCTAATTGTGCCGGGTGGCTGTAATGGTTTTTTAAACCCAGCGCGGAACCTTCTGCCTGAATCACATGCAAAGACTTCACCATGGCTGGCAATCCCCGCAACCAGCGTTCACCGGCTACATTGCTGAGCCAGACCTCGTCAGCCTCTAATACTGCCTGACGTAACAACTCAGCTTCGCCACCTACGGCAAACCACTGCGCATTTTCCAGCGCATGAACCTGCCACGACGCTTCCTCATCTGCTGACGGACACCAGGCCCATTTGGTCCGGCTATTGCCTGCGTCAATCAATAACTTCACACTGCGCTCCGCACACTGATTTCACCGGCATTAAAGCGCTGTTGACCAGCGGCCGTTTCTACGAGCAGACTACCCTCTTCTGCAACGCCTAGCACTTGCCCTGGCACCACCTGCCCGCTTGCCAGTAACAGGTTGACCGGTTGCTGGTGAAACGCATGATAGGTGGTCCACTCAGACTGAAAATAGGCAAACCCATGTTCTGCAAACTGGTTTAAATGCATGGCAAGCTGGCTCAGGCAACGGCCGAGTAACAGGTTAGGATCCATCGCCTGTCCAAACAACGCATTGAGGCCCATCACAGGCTGGTCAATCTGCTGGCGCATTTCAGTCTCAATTTCCAGGTTCAGTCCTATGCCAATCACCGCCGCACTCGGGCCTTCCATATCGCCTTGCAATTCAATCAAAATACCGCCCAGCTTATGCCACTGCCCCTGGTGCTTAACCAGCAGGTCATTTGGCCATTTGAGTTCCACATCCGTCAAGCCTAAGTCATGCAAGGCGCGCACCAAGGCCAGGCCCACCACCAGGCTCAGGCCAGATAAACCTGCCGCTCCGCATTGAAACCGCCACAGCAGCGAAAACGTCAAACTACCGCCCAGTTGTGACAACCAGGATCGGCCTCGACGGCCACGGCCCGCGGTCTGGATCTGCGCTGCCACACAAGTGCCATGGGCTACACCTCGGGCGCTTTCCTGCATCAGGTAACGGTTGGTCGAATCCACTTGCGCCATCACCTGCACATGAAACCATGGCGCATATTCACCGCACGCCTGCACAATTTCATCAGCGTCCAGCAAGGTCACAGGCTTGGGCAAACGGTAACCGCGCCCGCGCACTGAAAATACTGTGATGCCCAGCGTTTCAACCGATTGCATGGCGTTATAGACCGTGGCGCGCGTCACGCCAAAACGCTGTGCCAGTGCTTCACCGGAGTGAAATTTGCCATCGGCCAACACCGCCAATATCGGGAATGCCAGTTTGTTCATCAAATATGGTTTTAAAGGAAATATGATGCGTGAATCATAGGCCGCAGTGTAGCATATCGGCTTGGTAGGCCAGGCCGATAAAAGCCATAAAAGGCGTGCATTAAGCGTTTTGGTCAGGTCGTGAAGCGTGTAAAATAGACCATACTTTAGAAACTTCAAGAATCGCCATGTCGACAGAAAAAGAACCCATCCCCGCTGCCTCCAACTTTATCCGCGCCGTCATTGATAAAGACCTTGCAGAAAACAAATACGCGAACAAAAAATGGGCGGGCAGCCCAGGCGATGCAGCGCACCAGGCCACTGGCCAAGTAGACTTTGCCAAAATCCGCACACGCTTTCCGCCCGAGCCTAATGGCTATTTGCATATCGGCCATGCCAAATCCATCTTTTTAAACTTTGGCCTGGCACGCGATTACGGCGGCGTCTGCCATTTGCGCTTTGACGACACCAACCCGGAAAAAGAAAGCCAGGAATACGTAGACAGCATCTCTGACATGGTGCAATGGCTGGGCTTTGGCTGGGACAACACCACACCCAATGGCGGCAAAGAAAATAACCTTTATTTTGCCTCCGATTATTTTGACGTAATGTATCAGGCCGCCGAAGCACTGATTCAACATGGTCACGCCTATGTCGACGAACAAACGGCCGAAGAGGTGCGTATCAACCGTGGCACACTGACTGAGCCAGGCAAGGATTCACCTTATCGCAACCGCAGCGTAGAAGATAACCTGCGTATTTTCCGTGAAATGCGCGATGGCAAACACCCTGATGGCAGTATGTTATTGCGCGCCAAAATTGACATGGCCTCGCCTAACATCAATATGCGCGACCCGGCCATTTACCGTATCCGCCGCGCACATCACCACAATACCGGTGACCAATGGTGCATCTACCCGATGTACACCTTCGCTCACCCCATTGAAGATGCGCTGGAGCAAATCACACACTCTATCTGCACGCTAGAGTTTGAAGACCAACGCCCATTTTATGACTGGCTGATGGCACGCCTGGTAGAAGCGGGCTTGCTGGCGAATCCGGTGCCTTACCAATATGAATTTGCACGCCTGAACCTGACCTATGTCGTGCTCTCCAAACGCAAGCTGATTCAACTGGTAGAAGAAAAACACGTCAGCGGCTGGGATGACCCTCGCCTGCCAACACTGGCCGGTGCCCGCCGCCGTGGCTATACGCCAGAAGGCTTCAAACTCTTTACAGACCGCATCGGCGTTTCCAAGGCAGATTCATGGATTGATTACAGCATCCTCGAAGACTGCATGCGCGAAGTGCTCAACGAATCTGCACCACGCAAAATCGGTGTGCTTGACCCGATCAAACTGGTGATTGATAACTACCCAGAAGGTCAAGACGAAGACTGCTACGCTCCTAACCACCCGCAAAAACCCGAGCTTGGCAAACGCGTGGTCAAACTCTCCAAAGAGCTATGGATTGAGCGCGAAGACTTTATGGAAGAACCTTCCAAAGGCTACTTCCGCCTGTTCCCCGGCAACATGGTGCGTTTGCGCTATGGTTATGTGGTCAAATGCATCGGCTGCGAAAAAGATGCGGCGGGCAATGTGACTACCGTGCATTGCGAATACCTGCCAGACACAAAATCCGGCACACCGGGTGCCGATAGCGTCAAGGTCAAAGGCAATATCCACTGGGTCAGCGCCGCACATGCTTATGAAACTGAAATCCGCATGTACGACCGTCTGTTTAAGGACGCACATCCAGGGAGCGGAGACAAAGACTTTCTGGAAGACATTAACCCAGACTCTGTCAAAGTCATTACCGCCCAACTGGAACAAAGCGCACAAGAAGCACAACCAGGTGATAGCTACCAATTTGAGCGTCACGGCTACTTTGTCGCAGACCGCAAAGACAGTGTGGCTGGTAAGCCGGTGTTTAACAGAACGGTGACGTTAAAGGATACTTGGCAGAAGTAAGATGCAGTCGGTCGAATTGACAAAAGCATTCAAGCTGCTCAATCACGGGCCCACCACCATCATTACGTCTGCACATGCAGGAAAACAAAACATCATGGCCGCCGCCTGGGTGTGCGCTTTAGACTTCAACCCACCCAAAGTCACTGTCGTCATTGATAGCAAAACCTACACCCGCGAACTGATGGAAGCGGAAGGGTCTTTTGCCATCAACCTACCCTGTGTCAAACAAATTGAGATGGTGAAAAAAGTTGGAGGTATTAGCGGTCGTGATTTGCCGGGCACAGACAAATTTGTTGAATACGGCATAGAGACCTTTGCCGCACAGGAGATTAGCGCGCCGCTAGTGAAAGATTGCGTGGCGTGGCTGGAGTGCAAAACTATCCCCGAGCCGCATAACCAGAACACTTACGATTTATTTATTGCTGAGGTGGTCGCGGCGCAGGCCGATCAGCGTGTGTTTAGTGATGGTAGGTGGCATTTTGAAGGCCATGATGAGTTGCGTACCATTCACCATGTTGCCGGAGGCGTGTTCTACGCAACCGGCCAGCAATACTAATTTACTGGCCTCGATATTTTCTCTAAAGCCCTGCGAATCACCGTGGGGCTTTTTATTTTCAGACAATTCCTACACTGCAAAACTAAACTTATGCCTTGGCTGAATGTCAGGTTTATTGGGTTCTAAAGAATTTTGTAAGTTAGCGGCACTGAGACCTGGAATTGAATCCTGTCATGAAAAGCCTTCCATCGTGAAAGCTGACACTGGCGTTGATGCCTCAGAATAAATCAAACAATGTTGCATCACGTTGTCTTCATTGTCGCGACCTGCGGCTAGCATTTGGCAATCGGCATACCGCTCGGTTGCCCTCACGGTTCTCATTGGTGGTAAGGGTAAACATGCGTACACAACATCAACAAAAAAATGATCAGCTCTATGTGTTGCTGATCAGCGTTCACGGTTTAATCAGGGGCGAGCAGCTTGAACTTGGCGTCGACGCTGATACTGGTGGGCAATGCACCTATGTGCTGGACTTGGCGAGGGCATTGGCTGAACACCCGCAAGTGGGTAAAGTCGAATTAATGACGCGCTTGATTGAAGATCCCAATATCTCGCCTGATTACTCCCTGCCTCAAGAGCAGCTCAGTGAAAAAGCCCGGATTATCCGCTTCCCGTGTGGCCCCAAGCGTTATATGCGTAAAGAAACCCTGTGGCCGCATCTGGACCAGATGGTAGACCGCTGCCTGCATTATTTGCGCCAGCAAGGCCGTTTGCCGGATGTGATTCACTCCCATTATGCCGACGCAGGATACGTGGGCCGTCAGTTGTCCATGTTATTGGGTATTCCGCTGATTCATACCGGGCATTCGCTGGGTAAGCCCAAGCAGGAACGCTTGCTTTCAAGTGGCCGTAAAGCCGCAAATATTGAAAAACAGTTTAACTTTGAGCGGCGGATTGCCGAGGAAGAAGCGCTGATTCAACATGCTTCCATGATCGTCACCAGTACGCGGCAAGAAGTGGAATTGCAATATGGCATGTATTCGCAGCCAGACCTCAAGCGTTTCCGCGTGATTCCACCTGGTACAGATACTTCACGTTTTTCACCGCCTGGCAGGCGCCCCATTTCCGACACGGTTGAACACAGCATCAACCGTTTTTTAGAAAACCCCAAGAAGCCGATGATTTTGTGTATCTGCCGCCCGGAAGTACGTAAAAATATCAAAGGCCTGGTCGCTGCCTACGCCAATAACCAGGCACTGCAAAAACGTGCCAATCTGGTGCTGGTAGCAGGTAGCCGCGAGAATATCCGCGAACTGGAAAAATCGCAGGCGGCTGTGCTCAATGACTTGCTGCTTGATATTGATAGTTATGACCTGTGGGGCAAGGTAGCGATTCCTAAAAACCATGCCCAGGAAGACGTGCCCGAAATGTACCGCATGGCAGCAAAAAGCCGCGGTATTTTTATCAATGCCGCCTTTACAGAACCGTTTGGATTAACCTTGCTGGAAGCTGGTGCTTGCGGTTTGCCTGTCATTGCACCGGATGATGGTGGTCCACGGGATATTTTAACCAATTGCCATCACGGCTTGCTGGTCGACACCCTCAGTAGTGAAGCAATTGGGGAGGCATTACTCTCTGCATTGACGGATAAAGCCCGCTGGCGCAAATGGGCTAAGAATGGCGTGTTAAATGTCAAGCGTCACTACACGTGGGAGGGTCACGTGAGCAAATACGTAAAAGAGGTAAATGCATTATTACGCAAGCAGCGTAAAAACTTGCGTAAGCAACAGATTGCCCTGCATAGCGGTAAGTCTACGATTCCTCTGGCACAGCATGCTTTTATCACCGATATTGATAATACCCTGCTCGGCAACCGTGCTGGACACGAAGCCTTGGTTGAGTGGCTAATTGCCAACGGCAGTTATACCGTTTTTGGTATCGCCACCGGGCGCCCCCTCGAAAGCGCAATTGATATCTTGCGTAAAAACCGCATCCCAATTCCCGATGTGTTGATCACTTCGGTCGGCTCCGAAATTCATTATGGCATACGTCAGATTCCGGATATTGGCTGGGCTAACCATATCCGCCACTTATGGCGGCGTGACGATGTGTTGAAGGCCATGCAGGAAGTCCCCGGCATACGCTTGCAGGCACCTGAAAACCAGCGCGAATTCAAGATTTCTTATGTGGTAGACCCCAAAAAAATGCCTGGAGCGGACAAAATCAGCCAGCATTTACGCGGCCATGGTTTGCATGCTCAGGTGATTTACTCTCATGGCGAGTTTCTAGATATTTTGCCGATACGTGCTTCCAAAGGTCACGCTATCCGTTACCTCTCCTATAAATGGGGGTTGCCATTAACCAACTTCCTAGTTTCTGGTGATTCCGGCAATGATATTGAAATGCTCATCGGCGACACCATGGCGGTGGTAGTAGGCAACTACAGTGAAGACCTCTCTCACCTCAAGGGCATCCCCCGTATTTATTTTGCCGAAGCCACTCATGCAAACGGCATCCTGGAGGGCATGCAGCATTACAAATTTGGTAAGCCTATCAGCAAGGATCATGGTGGAACCCCGGACCACAAAAGTGAAACAGTTGTTGAAGGAGCCTAAGGCATGTATGAGCAAATCTCACATTCTTTGTTGAATGACATCCTGACCCAATTCAAACAACCCAAAGGCGAAGATTGGCAACATTTTTATACCCGGCTGGGGGCTAATTTCTATGCCATCCACTCGCTGTTTCAGCACTTATACGGACAACGCGCTGACTTTAAAAAACAGCTTGGCAAGCTGGTGAATGTGCTGGCGCAGCAATATGCGCAACGCGCTCCCCATTTAAGAGCCAAGGACCTGGAGCGGGAAAAAAACCATGACTGGTTCATGCAGCAAAAATGGGTGGGGATGGCGCTGTATTGTCAGGGCTTTGCCGGCAACCTAGCCAGTATGCGTGAACGCCTGCCATACCTGCAGGAGCTGGGCATCAACCTGGTGCATATTATGCCGCTCTGCGATTGCCCGGAACTACAGAACGATGGCGGTTATGCCGTGCGCGACTTCAGGAAAGTAGATGTACGTAATGGCACCATGGAAGATCTGGAACAGTTGATTGCGGCCATGCAACAGAGTGATATGTTGCTGACGCTGGATGTGGTCGTCAACCACACCTCGGATGAGCATGAGTGGGCCCTTAAAGCCAAGCAAGGTGACCAGCAGTACCAGGATTACTATTATATGTACCCTGACCGGACCCTGCCAGATATGTTCGAGGCTGCTATGCCTGAGGTTTTTCCCGAACAGGCACCCGGCAGCTTCACGTTAAACCCCGACACTGGCAAATGGGTGATGACAGTGTTCAACCATTATCAATGGGACTTGAATTACAGCAACCCGGCGGTATTCATCGAAATGGTGGATATTGTCCTGTTCTGGGCCAATAAGGGCGTGGATATCCTGCGGCTGGATGCGGTTGCCTTTTTATGGAAAAAAATAGGCAGCAGTTGCCAGAATGAACGGGAAGCCCACCTGATTCTGCAACTGTTGAAAGATTGTTGCCAGGTGACTGCACCAGGCGTCATCTTTATCGCAGAAGCCATTGTGGCCCCTACCGAAATCATCAAATATTTTGGGGAAGATGCGATTAATGCCAAGGAATGCGAAATCGCCTACAACGCCACCTTCATGGCCCTGCTCTGGGATGCAGTGGCGACCAAACAGACGGTGCTACTGACCAAAGGCGTGGAAGATTTGCCGGAAAAACTGGACCGCGCCACCTGGTTGAACTATGTGCGTTGCCATGATGATATCGGCTTAGGCTTTAGCGACAAAGCCATTATTGAGGCCGGTTTTGATCCAGTTTCACACCGTCGCTTCCTGGTGGACTATTACACCGGACGCTATCCTGAATCCAATGCCAGGGGCTTCGCTTTTGGTGTCAACAAGAAAACAGGGGATGCCAGAATTTCTGGTGCGCTCGCATCCCTGGCCGGCCTGGAAACTGCGCTTGACTATCAGGATCAGTCAGCCATTGAAAATGCGATGATGACCATCATCCTGCTGCATAACTTGATCATGTCGTTTGGCGGTATTCCATTGATTTACTATGGCGATGCAGTGGGCACACTGAACAATGACAGTTATTTGCAAGATGAAAACAAAATGCATGATAACCGCTGGGTGCACAGGCCCACGCTGGATTGGGAAGTGATGGCGCTCAGGAATGAGCCCGGCACCGTTCAACAACGCCTGTTCAGCCAGATCAAGCAGTTGATCGCCATCCGCAAGGAGATTTCTGCGTTTGCGGATTTAAATAACCGCGAATTGATTACCCTGGAAAACCCACATTTGTTTGCCTTCCACCGTTTTGTACAAACCGGCATGCATTCCAAAGTGGTGGTGGTCGCCAATTTTGATACCTCACCACAATCCGTCCCTTTACAATCGTTCCGGCAAAAAGGCCTGTTTAAAGGCGCTGTACTGACAGAGTTATATAGCGGTCAGCAAATCATCCCAGAATCAGACTTCCTGACCATCCCTAAACTCACGGCCTACTGGCTATCTACCTAACCACTCATTTGAAAGGAATATAAAACACAATGTCTTGGTTTACTTATTTAGGCATCGAAAATCCAGCGGAAATGTTGGCACTGATCAAAACCCTGTTACGCATTTTCCTCATTATAGGGGTTGCCTACTTTCTCAATCGCCTGAGCAAAAAGCTCATTGTTAAATTACGGGATAAGTTGAATGCCAGGCAAGTGGACAACCTCGAAGAAATCAAACGCCTGAATACACTGAGCATGGTGCTGCGCTATATTGTCACTACGGTAATCCTGGCCATTACCGTCGTAGAAATCCTGCATGAGCTGGGCATTTCGATTGCCCCGGTACTGGCAGCAGCCGGTGTCGTAGGTTTAGCTGTCGGCTTCGGTGCACAAAGCCTGGTCAAGGATTACTTCAACGGATTCTTTTTATTGCTGGAAAACCAGATTCGCAAGGATGATGTGGTAGAGATTGCTGGCAAAGCCGGGCTGGTCGAAGAAATTACCTTACGCTATATCAAAATGCGCGATTACGAGGGCAATGTCCATTATGTGCCTAATGGCCAGATTACGACAGTCACCAACCGCTCACGCGATTTTGCTTATGCGGTGATGGATATCCGCGTGGGCTATGATGAAAATATCGCCAAGGTCATGCAGATCATGCATGAAGTGGGGGCTGCTATTGTGCAAGATGAGGCATTGCAAAATAAGGTGCTCGACAAGCTGGAAATTGCCGGCGTCGATAACCTGGCAGAATCTGCTGTCATTATCCGTTGCCGTATCAAAGTTAGACCACTGGAACAATGGACGATTAAGCGTGAATACCTCAAACGTATTAAAAACGCATTTGATGCCCAACAGATTGAGATTCCTTTCCCTCACCTCACCGTTTATCAAGGTCAGGGGCAACTGGCTGCTTAATCAAAACGGGCGATCAGCCCGTTTTCTTTATGGCTGGCGTAATGCCCTTCGCTTTTGCCTGTCACGATAAGCCAGCAGGATAATGATGCCTGCAACATTTGGAAACCAGATGTACCAGTGCGACCATGGGATGCCGTCCATCTTGAAATCTGACACCGGCCAGAACATGGGCGTTGGAAAGTATTCCAGGCTATGGAAAGGAAAGTCCAGCGTAATATGGAATGGCCAAGCCAGCATGGCAAAGGCAATCTCTTTCCGCCAGAGGGCTACCAGGCCAATCACGGTGAATGCAACCACAAAACTGTGTCCAACGTTATAGGCCGGGTAAATCCAGGCAGGCAAGGTTGCCAGCGCTGGTTTTCCCCACGTATAGCTGCCATCAATCACACGCATGAAAAAAAGCGCACCAAAGGAAATCAGATCTGGCATGGCACCCATCAGCGCGGCAAACTTTGGATAAGCTAATCGGGGAGACTTACGGAATCCAAACAGGCCGTAACCCCACAACGCGTGGCTAAAGGTGTCCATGATAACTACTGGAGGATTTTTTAGGCAGCCAGCTGGCGGATCACGTCTGCCAATTGCTCCGCCTGTGTTTGTACCAAGGTTGGATTGAGACCTTCGACCATGACCCTGATTTTAGGCTCGGTGCCAGAAGCACGTAACAGCACACGCCCTTCACCATTAAGTGTCTGCTCTGCTTGCTGTACAGCGTTCTGCACGGCATCCTGGTTTAAATCCAGTTTTTGTTTGGTAGTCACGTTGATCAGCACTTGCGGATACAGGGTCAAATCGGCCCCTAACTGTTGCAAGGTTTTCCCGCTCTCACGCAAGGATTGTAGCACTTGCAAGGCGGCAATAATGGCATCGCCACTGGTGTGTTTGTCCAGCGTGAGGATATGGCCAGAGTTCTCGCCACCCAATTTCCAGTTTTTATCCTGTAGCAGTTCAAGGACGTAACGGTCACCTACTTTCGCCCGTGCAAACGGGATCTGGTGTTTCTGCAAGGCGTGCTCCAGGGCCAGATTGGTCATCAGGGTGCCTGCAACGCCGCCTTTGAGCTTACCTTTGGCATACAGGCCCATGGCGATGATATACAGCAACTGGTCGCCATCCAGCAAGTTGCCTGTACCATCGACCATCATGACGCGGTCACCGTCGCCATCAAAAGCAATACCCAGATCTGCCTGATGCTCGACCACGGCTTTTTGCAGGGCCTGCGGATGGGTGGAACCTACATTTTCGTTGATATTGAGGCCATCCGGATGGTTACCGATGGCAATCACCTCGGCACCTAACTCATGAAACACATCGGGCGCAACGTGGTAAGTCGCACCATGGGCGCAATCGAGCACAATTTTAAGGCCACGCAGATCCAGGTGGTTAGGGAAAGTGCTTTTACAGAATTCGACATAACGGCCTGCCGCGTCGTCTACACGCTTAGCCTTGCCTAACTGAGCAGACTCCATGACCTGCATAGGCTTGCCTAGCTCGGCTTCAATCGCATGCTCAATGTCATCAGACAATTTAGTGCCTTGTGCTGAAAAAAACTTGATGCCATTGTCATAATAAGGGTTATGCGAAGCTGAGATGACGATACCGGCCTGCGCACGCAAGGCGCGTGTCAAATAGGCAACGGCGGGCGTTGGCATAGGGCCCGTCAGCAACACATCGACACCTGCTGCTGACAAGCCAGCCTCCAGCGAAGCTTCCAGCATATAACCTGAAATACGGGTATCTTTCCCTATGAGTACCGTTGGCCTTTTACCTGCAGGTAAATGCTCGTGATTAGCTAATACGCGTCCGGCAGCATAACCCAGCTTCATCACAAACTCCGGGGTAATGACAGATTCGCCGACACGGCCGCGAATGCCATCGGTGCCAAAATACTGTTTACTCATCGCTCTTATCCTTTACAATTTTTCTTGCTCTAATTTGTTGTGCTTGCTTATTTTTATCTGCTATTTAAGCGCAGCAACGACTTTAAGCGCTTCGACTGTCGCCTTGACATCGTGCACTCTCAGCAAATGCGCGCCATGCATGGCGCTAATCACCGCCGCAGCCACACTGGCATGCAAACGGGCATCGACATCGTTGCCAGTCATTTGTCCCAGGACAGACTTGCGGGATAACCCCACCAATAACGGGCAACCCAACTCCAGCAACTGCGGTAATGCTTTGGCCAGTGCGATATTATGCGCCCTGGTTTTGCCAAAGCCAAAACCGGGATCCAGCATGATGCGCTGAGGGGCAATGCCTGCCGACAAACAAGTATCGCGTTGTACACGCAAAAACTGCTTCACTTCGGCGACCACATCTTCATAGTGCGGAGCAATTTGCATGGTTTGCGGCGTGCCCTGCATATGCATGATGCATACGCCAGCATCGCTATTAGCCACAGCCTCCAGTGCTCCCTCTTCCTGCAAGCCTCGTATGTCATTCACGATGCTGGCACCAGCAGCAATCGCAGCACGCATGACAGCGGGTTTATAGGTATCAATTGAAATCGGGACTGGAATATCTCGCGCTACCAGTGCTTCAATCACTGGGATGACACGTCGCAACTCTTCCTCAAGGGGCACAGGTGTTGCATTTGGCCGAGTAGACTCACCACCAATATCCAACACATCTGCGCCTTGTTCGATCAGCTCCAGCGCATGCGCGAGGGCTGCATCTCGCTGGTCAAACTGGCCACCATCCGAAAAGGAATCTGGCGTGACGTTGACGATACCCATGACTTTGGGTGACTCAAAATTGAGATGAAAGCGTCCACAGTGAAACAGCATGTCCATTGAATTCCAAAAAACAAAAAGGCTGGCAGATGCCAGCCTTGTTATTTTAACTGAATGCCGGGGGATAAAACACCCGGCACATCATTCTAGACATTACTTTCGGCGCCATCACCTTTCGCCGTCGGTTGTGGCGTAGGGTTGACGATGGTACCAGTGCCGCTACCGCCAGAAGTCATGGTTGGGCCATTTTTCTGTTTAGGCGCACGGACTGGTAAACCAGCCATAATGTCGTTGATCTGGTCAGCGTCAATGGTTTCAAATTCCATCAACGCCTTGGTCATGGCCTCTACCTTATCGCGGTTATCTTCCAGCAATTTACGCGCTATCGCATATTGCTCGTCGAGGATACGGCGGATCTCAGCATCCACTTTTTGCTGTGTCGCCTCAGACACGGTACGGGAAGACATGCTGCCCATCCATGAATCCTGCTCACTACCAGCGTAAACCATCGTACCCAAAGTGTCAGACATACCAAACTTGGTGACCATGTCACGTGCCATTTTCGTCGCACGTTCAAAGTCATTCGACGCACCAGTAGACATTTGATTCATGAAAATCTCTTCGGCAATACGACCACCGAACAGAATCGAAATATCTTCCAGCATTTTGTCTTTGTAGTTGCTGATGCGGTCGTGCTCAGGCAACTGCCATGTCAAGCCCAATGCCCAGCCACGCGGCATAATCGTTACCTTGTGAACCGGATCAGCTTTAGGCAGCAATTTAGCCACCACCGCATGACCAGACTCGTGATAAGCCGTATTCAAGCGCTCTTCCTCACGCATGACCATAGACTTGCGCTCAGGGCCCATGAAGATTTTGTCTTTGGCATCTTCAAAGTCCTGCATATCTACGGTGCGCTTATTGCGGCGCGCTGCAAACAGGGCAGCTTCATTAACAAGGTTAGCCAAATCCGCACCACTGAAACCAGGAGTACCTCGTGCCAGAATATCAGCCTTCACATCTGGATCAATTGGCACCTTACGCATATGCACGTTCAGGATTTGCTCACGGCCTTTGATATCTGGCAAGCCCACCATCACCTGACGGTCAAAACGGCCTGGACGCAATAACGCTTTATCCAGCACATCGGCACGGTTTGTTGCAGCAATCACAATGACGCCTGAATTAGCTTCAAAGCCATCCATCTCAACCAGCATCTGGTTCAGGGTTTGTTCGCGTTCATCATTACCGCCACCGGTACCGGCACCACGATGACGGCCGACGGCATCGATCTCATCGATAAACACGATACAAGGCGAGTTTTTCTTGGCGGTTTCAAACATGTCACGCACACGTGCAGCACCCACGCCAACAAACATTTCAACAAAGTCTGAACCAGAAATGCTGAAGAATGGTACCTTGGCTTCCCCCGCAATCGCACGAGCCAGCAAGGTTTTACCAGTTCCTGGTGGGCCTACCATCAATACGCCACGTGGAATGCGGCCACCCAGTTTCTGGAACTTGCTAGGGTCTTTCAGGAATTCGACCAGTTCAGCCACTTCTTCCTTGGCTTCGTCGCACCCCGCCACATCGGCAAACGTGGTGCTGTTGTTAGACTCGTCCAATTGACGCGCCTTACTCTTGCCAAACGAGAATGGGCCACCGCCCTTGCCACCACCTTGCATCTGGCGCATGAAGAAAATCCAGACGCCAATCAGCAGGATCATCGGGAACCAGGACACAAAAATGCTCATGAGCATAGATTCATGCTCTTCTGGTTTGGCTTCCACAATCACGTTATTTTTGAGCAGGTCGGAGACCAACCATGGATCTGAAGGCGAGAATGTATCGTAGGTTTTGCCTTCATTGGTCGTCACATGCAGTGAGCGGCCATCAATCTGTACTTTGGCAACGCGGCCATCTTTGACCTCTTGCATAAACTGCGAGTAAACCACCTGACCGCTACTCCTGCCCGTGCCGTTGAATTGATTAAATACCGTCATCAGCAACAAGGCGATAGCTACCCAAATCGCGATATTCTTCAGTAGATTATTCAAAGTGGTTCCTTAACTTTAAAAACAAAAGGCAGGGAGAATCCCTAAGAAAACAATGGAGGCAAAACCAAAGATTTCAAGCCTTGATGGCATTGTATACCCAATTTTTTGCTTGTGCGACGAAAACTAAAGGTGTAAAAGCCCTGCATTTCAAGGTTTTCGATGCTGCCCCAGCAAATAGACTTCACTGCTGCGGTCACGTGAAGCTTTCGGCTTGCGCGTAACCACTTTTTCAAACTGGCCGCGCATCTGTTTCACAATTTCCTCAAATCCGCTGCCAATGAAAACTTTGACCAGAAAATTGCCGCCCGGTTTCAACCATTGCTGACAAAAATCGAGCGCGAGCTCGGTCAAATATGTTGCACCGGCCTGGTCCACATCCTTTACGCCGCTCATATTCGGTGCCATATCGGCAATGACCAGGTCCACTAGTTTGCCATTGAGTGAGGATTCGAGTTTTTTCAGCACCTCTTCTTCGCGAAAATCACCGCAAATAAAGTCCACCCCAGGGATAGGATGCATGTCCAAGATATCGAGTGCGATGACCCGTCCTTGACCCTTGATACGCTGCACCGCCACTTGTGACCAGCTGCCAGGTGTGGACCCTAAGTCCACTACCGTCATTCCTGGCTTAATCAGTTTATCTTTATCGTCAATCTCCAGTAGTTTATAGGCGGCACGGGCGCGGTAACCATCTTTTTGTGCGCGCTTCACAAACTCGTCATTGAGATGCTCTTGCATCCATGCCTTGCTGGTTTTGGAGGGTTTCATAGGGGGAATTCCTGCTTCATGCTAAAATGCGGACTGTTTTCAAGGAATATTTTTGCATGCAATTAAACAGCAAACAAATCGCTTATTTACGTGGCCTGGCACACAATTTAAATCCTGTGGTCATGATAGGCAACAATGGCTTGACCGAAGCCGTGTTAAAAGAAGTTGATGTCAGTCTCAATGCCCACGAACTGATTAAAGTACAAGTTGCAGGGGATGACCGCCAACTGCGCAAATCCCTGCTGGAAGAAATCGCCGATAAAACAAATGCGATTGCGGTACACCATATTGGCAAACAACTGGTATTTTACCGTGCCAGCGAAAGCGTTAAAGCTTCTGCCAAGATCGTCATTCCAAAACTGTAAATTCAGCACCAATCAAAAAAAACGCGCATTTAATTGCGCGTTTTTTATTGGCCCTATCTGGATTTCACCACCAGCCAGACTCCCAGTAAACACTCAACCAGGTAAGCAATACTGGCAACGCCATGCCAAGTCCTGAATCGGCTGGCAAATACGCTTTGCATCACATCATTTGGCAGCGCACTGGCTTTTAACTGGGCTAGCAAGGGCTGAATACCAAACTCGCCTATCAGTACCAGTACCCACATAATCAGCACCACCCAGAACAAGCCTTGCTTAAAGGCAGAAAAACCCTCACTTGCCAGGCGTTGGACCAGCAACCATACACCACTACCCAGGCCAATATAGCTGACAATAGTAAACAATCGGCCCGCCACTTGTCCGGCGAGCTGGCGATCAGGAATCGTCTGGAACAACACGCTGGCGGTGATGGCAGTCATCCATAAAGCACCTACCCAAAATGTTAGCAGCAAGGGATTCAACCAACCTGTCAGTCCTGATTGCCTGGCCATGCTTATGCACTCCTAAACAACGTACGCTTAAACGTAAAGTACTTCGATAATTTCGTACTCTTTGATACCACCAGGTGACTGGACTTCCACCACTTCACCTTCTGATTTGCCAATCAGGCCACGTGCAATCGGTGAGCTGACTGAAATTTTACCATTCTTGATATCAGCTTCATCCTCACCCACGATCTGGTAAGTTTTGGCATCCCCTGAATCCAGGTCTTCAAAACGGACAGTGGCGCCAAACACCACGCGACCTTCAGCGTTCAAGGTGGTCGGATCGATGATCTGCAAATTGGACAGCTTTGCTTCGAGCTCAGAGATACGCCCTTCAATAAAACTCTGGCGCTCTTTGGCTGACTCATACTCAGCATTTTCAGACAAATCACCCTGCGCACGCGCCTCTGCAATCGCCTGGATAATGTTGGGTCTATCCACAGCGCGTAAACGTTGTAATTCTTCTTTGAGCAATTCTGCACCTCTCACGGTGACAGGAATCTGATGTACTGCCATGTTGAAATACCTTCAAAAAAATGAGTATAAAAAAAATAAACCACACCCGGATGAGCGTGGCTTATTTCAAATATCAATTAAGCCTAGTGTATGTTAAGCAAGGCGTTTGTGCAAGTCTTGCACAGAGTAGACATCCATGTCCTTACTTTGTGCCATACCGATACACGCCGCACGTGCACCCGCCAATGTCGTGTAGTAAGTCACCTTGTTTTGCAAGGCGCTACGCCGGATTTCGTACGAATCGGTAATGGCTTTCTTGTCTTCTGTCACATTGACAATCAAACTGATCTCATCGTTCTTGATCATATCGACAATATGCGGACGACCTTCGGCAACCTTGTTCACAGGCGTCACATCCAATCCATTCTCAGCTAGCGCACGTGCGGTACCTTTGGTCGCGACCAGCGTAAAGCCAAGCTTCACCAAGTCTTTAGCAATGTCGATCACTTTTTTGTGGTCTTCATTTCGCACACTGATGAAAGCCCTGCCGCCGGTAGGCATTTTGACAGATGCCCCCAATTGCGACTTCACGAATGCTTCTGCAAAAGTGTTGCCTACGCCCATCACTTCACCGGTTGATTTCATTTCAGGCCCCAGGATAGTATCCACACCCGGGAACTTGATGAACGGGAACACGGCTTCTTTGACAGAGTAATAAGGCGGAATCACTTCCTTGGTCACGCCTTGTGATTTCAAGGTCTGACCCGCCATACAACGCGCAGCAATCTTGGCCAGTTGCAAACCACAGGCTTTAGAAACGAACGGCACAGTACGCGAGGCACGCGGGTTTACTTCCAGCACATACACGACTTCGCCCTGCTCGGTATTCTGCACGGCAAACTGTACGTTCATCAGGCCCTTCACGCCCAGCGCTTTCGCCATTTGCACGGTTTGTCTGCGCAATTCATCTTGTAAACTATCACTCAGACTATAAGGTGGCAATGAACAGGCGGAATCACCGGAGTGCACACCGGCTTGTTCCACGTGCTGCATAATGCCGCCAATCAACACATCTTCACCGTCGCTCAGAGCATCTACATCCACTTCAATTGCATCATTGAGGAAGCGGTCCAGCAAGACTGGGGATTCGTTGGACACTTTTACCGCCTCACGCATATAGCGCTCAAGCTGACTTTGCTCATGCACGATTTCCATCGCGCGACCACCCAGCACATAAGAAGGACGCACAACCAATGGATAACCGATCTCGGTCGCCAGGCGGATCGCCTCTTCCGGCGCACGCGCCGTACGGTTTGGTGGCTGCTTGAGGTTCAGGCTATGCAGCATCTGCTGGAAGCGCTCACGGTCTTCAGCCCGGTCAATCGCATCCGGCGTGGTGCCGATGATAGGCACACCCGCTTTTTCCAGATCACGCGCCAGTTTGAGTGGCGTTTGCCCACCGTACTGCACGATCACACCAACCGGTTTCTCGATATTGACGATTTCCAGTACATCTTCCAAGGTGACTGGCTCAAAGTACAAGCGGTCAGAAGTATCGTAGTCGGTCGACACAGTTTCCGGGTTACAGTTAACCATAATGGTTTCGTAACCGTCTTCACGCATGGCAAACGCGGCATGAACACAGCAGTAGTCAAACTCAATGCCCTGGCCAATGCGATTAGGACCACCACCCAGAACCATGATTTTTTTCTTGTCTGAGGGGTTGGATTCGCATTCTTCCTCGTAAGTCGAGTACATATATGCTGTATTGGTGGCGAATTCAGCCGCACAGGTATCCACACGCTTGTAGACCGGACGAACATTCAGCGCCTGACGGAAAGCACGTACCGCATGCTGATCAGTATTCAGCAGTTTAGCCAGCCGGCGGTCAGAGAAGCCTTTGCGCTTCAACCTGAACAAGGTTTCTTTATTCAGGTCTGCCAGGGACTTGCTGGACAGGGATAATTCAAGCTTGATGATCTCTTCAATCTGCACCAGGAACCAGCGGTCGATTTTAGTGATATTAAACACCTCATCTACGCTCATGCCCAGGCGGAACGCATCTGCCACGTACCAGATACGTTCAGGACCAGGCTCGCCCATTTCCTTGACGATGCGGTCTTTGTCATCGGTCACCGGATCCAGGCCATCCACGCCGACTTCCAGGCCACGCAAGGCCTTTTGGAAAGATTCCTGGAAGCTACGGCCCATGGCCATCACTTCACCCACAGACTTCATCTGTGTCGTCAGGCGGCTATCGGCCTGCGGGAATTTCTCAAAGGCAAACCGCGGCACTTTGGTGACCACATAGTCAATCGATGGCTCAAATGAAGCTGGGGTCTGACCACCCGTAATTTCGTTACGCAACTCGTCCAGCGTAAAGCCAACCGCCAGTTTGGCCGCCACTTTGGCAATCGGGAAACCGGTTGCCTTGGAAGCCAGCGCAGAGGAGCGCGAGACACGCGGGTTCATCTCAATGACAATCATGCGGCCATCATTCGGATTAATGGCAAACTGAACGTTGGAACCACCGGTATCCACACCGATCTCGCGCAACACTGCCAAAGAAGCATTACGCATGATCTGGTATTCTTTATCGGTCAGGGTTTGTGCTGGCGCAACGGTAATACTGTCACCGGTATGCACGCCCATAGGGTCGAGGTTTTCAATCGAACAGATGATGATGCAGTTATCCGCTTTGTCACGGACGACTTCCATCTCGTACTCTTTCCAGCCCAACAGTGACTCTTCAATCAGTAATTCATTGGTTGGAGAAGCATCCAGACCGCGTTCGCAAATGGCGATAAACTCTTCACGGTTATAGGCAATCCCACCACCGCTGCCGCCCATGGTGAACGAAGGGCGGATAATCGCTGGGTAACCAATTGTCGCTTGTACCTGCAAGGCCTCTTCCAGGCTGTGCGCAATCGCAGAGCGTGCAGACCCAAGACCAATTTTAGTCATGGCTTCTTTAAACTTCTGGCGGTCTTCGGCTTTATCAATCGCTTCTTTGGTCGCACCAATGAGCTCAACATTGTATTTCTGCAACACGCCATGCTTGTCCAGATCCAACGCACAATTGAGCGCCGTCTGGCCACCCATGGTTGGCAGCAGTGCATCCGGACGTTCTTTTTCAATGATCTTTTCAACGATTTGCCAGGTAATCGGCTCGATATAGGTCGCATCGGCCATTTCCGGGTCAGTCATGATGGTAGCCGGATTGGAGTTGACCAAAATCACACGGTAACCTTCTTCGCGCAGGGCTTTACAGGCTTGCGCACCGGAATAATCGAACTCACAGGCCTGACCAATGACAATTGGACCGGCACCGATAATCAGAATACTTTTAATGTCAGTTCTTTTTGCCATTAGATGGACTTTCTTTCTTGCATTAACTGGATAAAGCGGTCAAACAACACGCTCATTTCTTGCGGACCGGGGCTGGCCTCAGGGTGACCCTGGAAGCTGAATGCCGGTTTGTCAGTACGTGCAATGCCTTGCAAACTACCGTCAAACAGCGACACATGCGTCACTTTTACATTCGCAGGCAATGTTGCCGGATCAGCTGCAAAACCATGGTTTTGGCTGGTAATGTAAACGCGCTTGCTTTCCACATCTTGAACCGGATGGTTGGCACCATGATGGCCAAACTTCATCTTGAGTGTTTTGGCGCCGCTTGCCAAAGCCAGCAACTGGTGGCCCAGGCAAATCCCAAAGGTTGGAATACCGGTTTCCACTAGCGTTTTAATGGCCTTGATCGCGTAATCACATGGCTCCGGGTCCCCAGGGCCATTAGAAAGAAAGATGCCATCTGGCTTGTAAGCTAAGGCTTGTTCGGCTGTGGCTTGCGCTGGCAATACCGTCACTTTACAGCCGCGTGAAACCAGCATGCGCAGAATGTTACGTTTCACGCCATAATCAAACGCCACCACATGATATTGGGAATCAGCTGTTTTGCTGTAGCCTGAACCCAACTGCCACTCAGCTTCGGTAAACTCGTAAGGCTCAGTACAGCTGACTACCTTGGCTAGGTCCATGCCAGCCAACCCCGGGAAGCCCTTGGCATGCAACAGCGCCTGCGCTTCATCTACATGCTCACCCGCCATGATACAGCCTGCTTGCGCACCTTTTTCACGCAGGATGCGTGTCAGTTTACGCGTATCGATATCTGCAATTGCCACCACGTTGTTGGCTTTGAGATAATCGGAGAGATTTTGTTCACTGCGGAAATTGCTTTCCAATAAGGGCAGGTCACGAATGATCAGACCCGCAGCATAGACTTTGCCTGACTCCACATCCTCACTGTTGGTACCGTAATTACCAATGTGAGGATAAGTCAGTGTCACGATTTGTTCGGTATAGGAAGGATCGGTAAGAATCTCCTGATAACCGGTGATAGAAGTATTAAACACTACCTCACCGACCGTATGACCGGAAGCGCCAATGCTAATGCCCTTAAAAACAGTTCCATCTGCTAACACTAGAATCGCTGGAATTGTTTTTGACACCTTTAGCTCCTTAAGTTTGACACGAAACACATCTTTTAGAGGGTTCACCATGGCTGGAAGTGAAATTCAAGCTGCGGTGAATAGATGTGCAAAACGGGAAAAGCTTGTTGGACTCTTCCCGTTTCAGAATTACAGCATTATAGCGCACATTGGCAGCCCACTCAAGGGCAACTCAGAAGCATCAGACGATTCCTGCCAGATCTTAGCCAGACAGGATTCGCCTATTAACAATCAGTTCTTTTCAAACCCCAATACATCACGCATATCAAACAATCCCTTGGGTTTATCGGCCAGAAATTTAGCCGCACGTAACGCACCTTGTGCAAATGTGGCACGGCTTGATGCTTTATGCGTTAACTCTACTCGCTCACCCACACCAGCCAGAACCACCGTATGGTCACCGACCACATCCCCACCCCGTAAGGTTGCAAAACCAATCGTGCCCGCTTCGCGTTCACCAGTCACGCCTTCGCGCGCATACACAGCACAATCTTTAAGCGCTTTATCAATCCCTTTTGCCGCAGCCTCACCCAACCGTAAAGCCGTGCCTGAAGGCGCATCCACCTTATGGCGGTGATGCATTTCAACCACCTCAATATCATAGCCTTCATTGAGCACCCGTGCGGCTTGCTCAACCAGGTTAATCAAGAGGGTGACCCCTACGCTCATGTTTGGCGCAAATACGATACCGATATTTTTGGACGCAGCCACGATACTGGCCTTTTCAGCCTCACTAAACCCGGTAGTACCAATCACTAATTTAACATTGGCTTGCTGGCAGGCTTGTAAATATTGCATACTGGCTTCCGGGCGCGTGAAATCCACCAGCACATCGGCACCGGCCAATGCAGCATGGATGTCAGCCGTGATTTTCACGCCACTGACCTTGCCAAACTGCTCGCCTGCATCCCGCCCTATCATGGCGCTTTCAGCACGATCGAGTGCCGCATGCAACTGCAAGCCGTTATCAGAAAAGACCCCATCCAGTAAGGCATGTCCCATACGACCAGACACGCCAGCAATCACTACTTTCAACATAACTCACTCAATTATTTTTAATACTTAAACCACGACATCAGCAGACCATTAAAATCCGATCGGCTCCAGAGCACCATCCTGATGTTCCGAGCTCTCTTCTGGCGCCTTGACTGGCTGCTTGCTCACCGGCATTTCTGCCTCACTACCGGTACTTTCACGCACAATCAGCCAGCGATTGCTTGCGGCATCCAGTTTTAACTGCAGACGCTTCACTACTTCATCACGATAGGCCTTAGAAGCATATTTTTGCGTAAATGTGGCTACCGCTGTGTCTCCATCACGGCTCACGCTTACATTCGTGATATCCAGACTGATCTTGCCCTGCTGTGGGGACAAGCGCTTTTTACGTTGCGCTTCCCAGACACCTCTATTTGGCAATCCCTCCGGCACAAATTCTGGAGAATACGCCGCCAGGTAAGCATTGATGTTTTTACTGCGCCAAGCCTGTGCCCAGGCGTCAATCGCTGATTCAACTTTCACTTCCGCCACAGGCGCAGATGATGTCGATTGTGTCGGTGGCACAGCTGACTCGTCCACATCCGTATTGGATGACGCTGCAGCGACTGCTGGCAGACGGGTCGTTGGCACACTCGCTACTGGCAAACCGGTTAAAGGGGCAACACGTTCACGTGTGATTAACCAGCGTTTCTGCGTTGGCTCGTAACGCATTTCCAGTGTTTTGACCAACTCATCTTTATAAGCTTTAGCAGCATATTTTTGCTCAAACTGCACGGCGGCAGTGGCACCGTCACGCTGGATCTGCACATTATTTAGTACGAGTGTAATCGCACCCTGGCCTGAAGATAAACGCTGTTTGCGTTGCGACTCCCATGCCTTTCTGGAAGGCAACCCTTCTGGCATGAAGTCAGGGGCATACGCAGCGAGGTAGTTTTTAATGTCCTTGCTGCGCCAAGCTTGTGCCCATGCCGCTACAGCCTGGTTGATTTCAGCATCACCAGCTGGCGCTTCTGGAGTCGCCACAGGGGAGGCGACCGATGCAGGCTCAACAACCTTGGCAGCCGGCTGCTCAGTCTCAGGCTGCGCAGCGACTGGTTTCTCTTCTTCTGCCGCCAGCGCAGCCACTGGCGCAACCTCTCTCACAACAGGCTTGCTGACGGATGGCGGAGGCGGCGGTGGCAATTCAGGTTCTGGCTCTGGTTCTGGCAATTGCTCAGCGACAAATGTCGGTGATGGCTCTGCAGCTGCCTCCGATGTGGGTGCCACTCCTTTTTCAGTTACCTGGCGCGCTTGGGCATCAGTCGCAGGTGCATTTGCCTCCGCCATATTGCCTTTAACCATTTCGGCCTCACTAGGAATGACAGGAGCCACATATTCACCTTCGGGAATATATGGGATGACCTCATCATCTTCAACGGCCGCTGCCGCAGCAGGTGCCTGTGCCGCGGGTGTTTGTACTTCAGTTTTTGATACAGCGGTTTTTGCTTCCACAGGCTTAGGATCAACAGGTTTGGATTTAACTGACTCAGATTCAACAGTCTTGGTTGCCGCCGCTGCCACAGTGGCTGCGGCAACAACTGGCGCTGTGATATTCTTCACAGCTGGCTCGGCTTTTACAGGGGGTGGCAATACGGGTTCGGGTTCAACCGCTACAACAGGTTCGGCCATCGGTTCCTGCTGAAAAACGGGTGGTGGCTCAACTGTATCTGCAATTTGGGCAGCCATTTCCTTTTCATTCACTGGATGTGCTTTAGCCTCAGTGACCTGGTTGGCACTGACATCCAGATTACCCTTGGCCATCTCTTCGGGAGTGGGTGCAGCCTGATACTCCCCCTCCGGAATGTAGGGAACCACTTCTTCTTCAGCCAATGTCGCTGCAGCAGCTGTATTATTTGTTGCAGTGGCCGAGGGCAATACCTCTTGCTCGGCCTTGACGGGTTCTGACGTGGTTTTCTGAGATTCGGCTGCCTCATCCTTGGCGAGTGCAGCGCCTTTGCTCTCATTCGTCGCTGCAGTTGCGGCAGTGGCTACAGTTGATTCAGCTACTTTATCACTCGCCGCAGCTTCTTCAGACTCCCAAAACTTCAGCCTGTCCGTCCAACTCTGATCTTTTGCTTCTTCAACCTTCTTCTGAGGTGTTTCTGCGATCGTTTTTACCTCAGGATTTTCAGCAGATGGAATCACATCGCCGCGTACTGACACCAAGCTATCCTTGTCGAAATCAAGAATCACGCGGCGTTTTTCAACCACTTTTCCTTCCTTGCGCAGCTCGTAAAAATAATCCCAGCGGTTGTCACGGAAACTATCTACTACTAGCGGTGTTCCCATGATATAGCGCACCTGGGAACGAGTCATGCCCGGTCGCAACTGAAGCAACATCTTGGAAGTCACAACATTGCCTTGCTGAACTTCCATCTTGAAAGGCTTGACTGAAGGAAGCTTGGCACCGCACCCACTCTCCAGAGATGCGACAACCAACACAAATAAGATAGAATTACGCATTGGATTCACTTTATAATCGGTATATTCAGAAAACTTTGAGTAATATACCACGTAGTGTCGCCAATCAAATACGCCGCACGACTTAACCATAGACAAAACATGGACAAAACCTATGCATGATCCAAAAGACCTCAAAAATGCAGGCTTAAAAGCGACGTTGCCACGTCTGAAAATCCTTGAGCTGTTCGAGAACAGCGAGCAACGCCATCTCTCGGCCGAAGATATTTATAAAGTCATGATTACCAATGGTGAAGATGTTGGCCTGGCCACTGTTTACCGCGTGCTAACGCAATTTGAACAGGCTGGCTTATTGGTGCGTCACCACTTTGAAAGTGGTAAGGCCGTGTTTGAGCTAAATGAAGGCAATCACCACGATCATATTGTGTGTATCAAATGTGGACGTGTCGAAGAGTTTTACGACGAAGAGATCGAGAAAAGACAAAAAACCGCCGCAGAAAAATATGGCTTTACCATGCAAGACCATTCATTGACTATTTACGGCGTATGCAAAAAACAGCCCTGTAACGAATAACATCTTACAAGAGTCAATACTCTTGCGGGCATTGACTCCTTCACTACTCATACAGAATTTGTCCGAACTCTCCAGCAATCCTGAATATTACTCAGCTGGTTTCCCTCCTGTCGTCGGCCCTGCTGCGCGTATACTGATTTTGGGCACCCTGCCTGGCATGGCGTCGCTTAAACAGCAACAATACTACGCACACCCGCAAAATGCTTTCTGGAAAATACTGGAGCGCTTATTCCATATCCCGGCAAAGGCACCGTATATTGAGCGCTGCGAAAGCGTGAAGGAAGCAAAACTGGCGATCTGGGATGTGTGCCGCTCGGCCTGCCGACCTGGCAGTTTGGATAGCTCAATTTACGCCGACTCTGTGATTGCAAACGACATTGCAGGTTTACTGGCGCGTTATCCCGCAATAGAGCTGATTGCATTTAATGGCAATACCGCAGCCACCTTGTTTAAAAAACACATCAAAACATCCCTGTTAGCGGAGACGGTGACGCTACCGTCTACCAGCCCTGCACATGCCAGCCTGCGCTTTGAAGAAAAGTTGGAGCGCTGGCGAATCCTGCAAGTCAGGCTATCCCAAGCATTTCCCGGGCGTGATTCCTTGTCGTCTCAGTAATCTGCAAACCACCTAGCATACGTGCCACCTCTTCTACCCGCTCGCTTGCGTCCAATGCGCGAATACGGCTTAATGTCGCGCCCTGCTGCTCGGATTTGCTAACCTGCAAATGCTGCTGCGCCTGCGCAGCCACCTGTGCCAGGTGGGTAATCACCAGTACCTGCCGATGCTGCCCAAGCTGATTCAATAATCTGCCCACCACTTCTGCCACGCCACCGCCAATGCCAACGTCGACTTCATCAAAAATCATGCAGGGCACCGTGCCCAATGAAGCGGTGGTCACCTGCAAGGCCAGGCTGATGCGTGACAACTCACCACCAGAGGCAACTTTATTGAGCGGACGGGGCTCAACGCCGGCATGGCCGGCCACCAGGAACTCTACTTGTTCCAATCCATGAGCAGTGGGTTGACTGGAGGTTGTTAAAGCCACAGCAAACTGGCCGCCCTTTAAGGACAACGCCTGCATTTGCTCAGTGATGGTTTTAGCCAGTCTTTGTGCAGCTTGCTGCCTGGCTGAAGAAAGCTGGGTGGCTTGTTCATGGTAGGCTTTCCAGGCTAATTGCACTTGCCTGGCCAAGGCACCGTCATCAGAAAAACCTTCAAGCTCAGCCACCCGCTGCAATTGCTGGGCCAATAATTCAGGCAACTCATCAGGCTTGACGCGGAACTTGCGTGCGGCACCATGAATCGCCTGGATACGCGCTTCAACCTCAGCGAGGCGTTCAGGATCCAGCTCACTTTTTTGCAGATAGCGATTCAGTGCCCGGCTGGCTTCTTCCAGTTGCACCACGGCTGAATCAAGGTTTTCAGCAATCGCTTGCAATCCGGCATCCATCGCCTGCAGTTCGGCAAGTTTGGTTTGTGCCTGTGAGAGCAAATCCAGCGCATTGACTTCATCCCCCTCACTCATCATTTGCAGGCTGGCTTCCATGCCACTCAACAAACTGGCGCCATTACTTAAGCGGATATGCTCCTGCTGTAATGCCTGCCACTCCTCACTGGCAAACCCAAGCTGCTTGAGCTCCCGCGTACTGTCACGCAGGTCAGCCAGCTCATCTGCAAACTGGCTGGCATTTTTTTCATACGCCAGTTGCTGCTGATGCAACTGAGACCAGTCCTTATACAACTTGGCGACTTGTTTTGCCAGAGGTGAGGCTTGGGCATACGCATCTAGTATGTCGCGCTGGGTAGCCACTTTTAACAAGGAGTGATGGGCATTCTGGCTATAAATATCAATCAGGGTTTCGCCAATTTCGCGTAACTGCCCCACCGTGGCCGAGGCGCCATTGATAAATGCACGGCTACGGCCATCGGCATAAATCACGCGGCGCAATACCAGGGCATCCTCAATATCGATTTCCTGCGCTTGCAGCCAGTCCTGGGCTGCGAGATTATCTGCAATATCAAAAGTCGTTGAGATTTCCGCCTTTTCACAGCCCTTGCGCGTCACATCCCCCTCGTTACGTGCGCCCAGGCTTAAAGACAGGGCATCAATGAGGATGGATTTACCGGCACCAGTCTCACCAGTGAGTGCGGTGTATCCTGCTGAGAACTCAAGTTCCAGCGTATCAACAATGACAAAGTCTCGGATAGAAAGGGCTTGTAGCATGGCGAATGGCAGGGCTGTATCAGCCCCAGTTTAATTTGTTGCGCAACATATCAAAATAACAGTAATCTTTGGGGTGTACCAACCGAATTTCCTGTGGTGCACGCTCGATCCGCACATGATCACCAACGGCCAGCGGATATTGCCCCTGACCATCGTAGCTGATTTGGGCATCGGCAGCATTCACCACAATCACCTCAATCACGCTACAGGCAGGCACGGTAATTGGCCGGTAACTGAGCGTATGTGGGCTAATCGGCACGATAGAAATCGCTTCGAGATCCGGGTGCATAATCGGTCCGCCAGCAGACAAGCCATAGGCGGTAGTCCCTGTTGGTGTGGTTAAAATCAGGCCATCAGACCGCTGGCGTGACACAAACTGGCCGTCGACATGCACTTCCAGTTCAATCAGACGGAAAGCGCTTTTGATGACCACATCATTCAGGGCAACCGTTTGTTTAATCACTTGCCCGGCGCGCGTCACCACAGATTGCAGCAATATGCGCGACTCCAGTTGATGTTCACCCTGCAAAATCTTATCCAAATCGTCCAGCATATGTTCGGTTTGCAAATCCGTCAGAAATCCCAGACGACCCCGGTTAATGCCAATAAGGGGCACGCCAGTATCCCGCAGAGCACGACCTACGCTGAGCATGGTGCCGTCCCCCCCCATCACAATCACCAGGTCTGACTTGCTACCGACATCATCCAGGCTAGCGAGCTCAAACCCTTTATCCTCCACAAACTGTGCAGTACGCTCTTCTATACAAACGTGTAAACCTTGAGACAATAAATGGTGTGCCAAACGGGTCAAATCACTCTGCATTTGCTGCAAGGCGATGGCGTCCATGTATTTTCCAACAATGGCGACTGAACGGAATGTAGATTGCATGGGCGCATTAAAGCATAGAAGCCTCGAACTGAAAAGCGCAAGGGGCTGTTATCGCGGGCACAAATGGTGCAAAATTCAGTCACTGCAACAAGGTGCTCAAAAGTGGACAAACGCGCGCAAATTTTACTCAAAACCCTGGTGGAACATTACATCAGCGAAGGCCAGCCCATCGGCTCACGCACCCTGCTCCAACATTCAGGCCTGGACGTCAGCCCGGCGACTATCCGCAATGTCATGAGTGACCTTGAACAATTGGGATTTATCACTAGTCCACATACCTCTGCTGGGCGTGTACCAACCAAAAAAGGCTATCGCCTTTTTGTCGATTCACTCATGACAGTACAACCGCTGGACCAGCGCGCAATCACACAACTCAAGAGCGGGTTGTCTTCACCGAATCCTCAGGCATTGATTAGCAACGCGGCCGACATGCTGTCACAACTGACACAGTTTGCCGGGGTCGTGATGACGCCCAAACGGACACGCAATGTACTCAAACATCTGGAGTTCCTGAATTTAAATGACAAAAAAATCCTGGTGATACTGGTGACAGAAGATGGACAGGTGCAAAACCGCATGCTGTTCACAGACAAAGCATTTAGTGCCAGCGAACTCACGACGGCCAGCAACTATGTCAACAGTCAGTGCCAGGGCTTAACACTGGAAGAAGTTCAGGCCAAGCTTAAACAAGAGCTGCAAGAAGTACAGGCAGATATCAATCGCCTGATGTCGGCAGCCCTGGAGGCGACCAGCCAGCCAGAGCCCTCAGAAAAAGAAACCGTGGTCATTTCAGGCGAACGAAATCTGCTACAGGTAGATGATCTCTCCACCAATGTGACTAGCCTGCGTAAACTGTTTGAGATTTTTGAGCGGCGCACGGCACTCATGCAGCTCCTGGATCACAGCCAGCGTGCAGATGGTGTGCAAATTTTTATCGGCGGTGAAAGTGGTTACCTGCCATTGGATGAATGCAGCCTGGTCACTTCGCCCTATGAGGTGGATGGACAAGTAGTCGGTACTCTAGGGGTTATTGGCCCTACTCGCATGGCTTATGAGCGGATTATTCCTATTGTTGATATCACAGCTAAACTCCTCTCTAACGCACTGTCAAATCAGTAAATACTCTATTATCTGACAGCACAATCAGCGCTATTCCTATACGCTGAATCCCAGCCTCTCTCCATAATTTGTCCACCTTGTCGTATTGGTGTCCCGACGACTCAGGTTGTAATGGATTAAGCCGCCCTTTATGCAGGTGAGTCAAATTTTATTCATTTTAATGTGAGAAGGAGTCAAGCATGAGAAAAGCCTTATTAGGTCTGGTCGTAGGGCTATGCCTTTTTTTTCATAATGCATACGCCGCCACTTACGACGCAACCGTGTCTGGAGATGGCTATATTTTTAACCATTCATTTTCTGGCGATAACAGCTTTAATGATTACATTGCATTTAGCACTGAAGGTATCCAAAGTATACTTGCGAGTGTTTCAGGTACTGGTGCCACTTTTACCTTTACCGGGTTCAATCTGCTAGACTCAGATAAAAACCTGATAGAAACCGGAACTGTATTTAACGTTGACTCTCAAGTCTCCTTTGGCTTTACCAAAAGTGTGCAAGAAGGCAATTATTTCTTACAAGTGATGGGTGAAAGCACAGGTGCAACAGCAGGATACACTGGCAACATCACCTTGACTACGATAGTACCTGAGCCAGGCATATTTGCGTTGATGTTACCTGGGATAGCCTTATTAGCATGCAGAAACCGCAGAAAGACTTCTAAAACCACGCAATGATTTAATTCTCAAATCCCCCTGCTTTGCAATTTCGAAGTGGGGGGTAACATTGTCAGCATACTCTGACAAAACAATCAGCATTTATTGACTGTCAAATTATTATCGCCGCATTCAAAATTCGCACATGTTTAATACATGGAGCATGTCATAATGAAATTCACTTCCCAAAAATCCCTGAAAAAATCCCTGCTTTGGGTCCTTTTACTGGCTTTCACAATGAATATCACCGCTTGTGGCTCTATGAGCACTCGTGGTAAAAACACAGCAATCGGTGCAGGTATTGGTGCTGTGGGCGGTGCAATTCTAACTGGCGGTAGCGCACTTGGTACCGTAGGTGGTGCAGCGGTTGGCGGCGTTGTCGGCAACCAGATCAACAAGAAATAATTTGCTTTTTGCGCCAGCTGGGCCAAAACTGGCTGGTATCGCACTTTTTTAGATGGCATGCGTCATATGGGCATTATTCGCTTAAAATGTCCATATGAGCTATTACCAACCTGAGCCTGCTTACACCCACGGCAGTCAACCAAAAGTGGGGATCCTGTTAGCCAACCTCGGTACGCCAGATGCACCGACAGCCAAAGCGTTACGCCCTTATTTGCAACAGTTCCTCATGGACAGGCGTGTGGTTGAAATCCCGCGCTTTATCTGGTGCTGGATTCTGCATTGCATTATCCTGGTGGTGCGGCCGAAAAAATCTGCTGAAAAATACGCTAGTATCTGGGGCAAAGATGGCTCTCCCCTGATGGTGTACGCCCAGCAGCAAAAGAAACTGCTTCAAGGCTACCTGTCAGAAAAAATTAACTCGCCTTTTGCCGTTGAACTGGGTATGACTTATGGCAACCCCAGTATGAAAAGCGCCATTGAGTCTCTTAAAACACAAGGCTGTGACCGCATCCTGGTATTTCCGCTCTATCCGCAATACGCCGCCAGCAGCACCGCTGCTGCGCTGGATGCCGTCTGGCGCGTCCTGCTCAAAATGCGTAACGTGCCTGCCATCCGCACCATCAAGCACTACCATGATCATCCCTTGTATATCCAGGCCCTGACCAGCCATATCCAGGCGTACTGGAAGCAACATGGCAAACCTGAAAAACTGGTCATAAGCTTTCACGGCGTGCCTAAATTCCACCTGCTTAAAGGCGATCCCTACCACTGTGAATGCCACAAAACCGCACGCCTGCTGGCGGAAGCCTTAGGCTTAAGCAAAGAACAATATCAGGTGGCCTTTCAATCCCGCTTTGGGCGCCAGGAATGGCTGCAACCTTACCTCGCCAACACGCTGGACGCCTTAGGTAAACAACAACTCAAGCGCATAGACGTCGTCTGCCCTGGTTTTAGCAGCGATTGCCTGGAGACTCTGGAAGAAATTGCCATGGAAGGCAAACACTTGTTCCAGTCAGTTGGCGGTGGCGAGTATCACTACATCCCTGCGCTCAATAGTGAAGCCGTTTGGATTGAAGCCATGCGCGATATTGCGCTAGAGCATTTGCAGGGTTGGGTGAGTGATGGGTTTGATTCAGTAAAAGCAGAAACTGAGATGCAGGAGAGTAAAAAGCGTGCTCTGGCAATGGATGCTGAGAAGTAACTCCGCAAGTAATAATTAGGTTTCATACTGCCTAATCATTCATGCGCATGATTTAACGTTTCTCCCAATTTGAACGTTACGCATCAGAGATGGGAATATGACAGATCAAAAAGAGCCTGATATCAGAGTAACTATACCAAAGCACTTAGTAAGAGAGCTGCGGTTATATCGCCGTCTTTGGTTAGCTCAGCAAGACCTGCTCGAAGCAAAGGCCGCAATGGACGAAATCCTCAAGGCGAGAATACCGTTCCCTCGGAACGACCTCCCGCCCCCGCTGTTGCAGTCACTTACAACCGCACTTATAGTTGCTTACGTAAGACCTTGGGTACATTCACGGGGAGAGTCTGTAGCGGATAGAACTGTTCCGGGCTCCTTGCTCCGAAGTTTAACCTCTCGACAAAGGGAGGTGCACAACCACCTTATCGACTTAAGAAATAGGCATGTTGCCCACGTGGATGCAGACAGCATTGACCTGCATCTTAGGCTCTATCCTGATGGTCACGCAGCAATCATGAGACACTTTCGCGAACCATTTCGCAAAGCAGAATTAGGACAAATCCGTCGAGTTGTAGAGAAGCTTGAGGATGCGATTGAAACTAAGTGTGGTGAACTGCGTCGAGCGCTGCCAAATAACGTGTGGTTATAACGCTCTTCATTTCGCGCTAGCATCCAAAGACAAGTCACAGTCAGTGCAATTGCTATGCATTGAAAACGCCATCTTAATTTGTTATGGCCTGCTGATTGACAAAGCTTTCCGTCCCACTCCTATGCCAGCCCTCCCCAATTACGCGTTATAATCGCGTTTTAACGTTTTTATCGTTCCCCTATGATCATTATCACCGGTGGTGCAGGCATGATTGGTTCTATCATGGCCTGGCATTTGAACAACAAACTGGGTCGGCAAGACTTGGTGATTGTTGACCGCATCACGCATGAAAACCAGTGGCAAAACCTGGTGCACCGCCACTATGCCGAATACCTGGATAAAGACCAGCTGTTTGAATTCCTGGAAGAGAATGACGACATCACGGCGGTGATTCATATGGGCGCGATCAGCGCGACCACCGAGCGAGACTTTAACAAGCTGGTGGCCGATAACATGCATTACTCGCAGGATTTATGGTCGTGGTGTACTGAGTATGAAGTGCCATTTTTCTACGCCAGTTCTGCGGCAACCTATGGTGGTGGCGAGCAAGGCTATGACGATGCCAGCATTGAAAATCTGCGCCCGTTGAATGGCTATGGCTATTCCAAACACTTTTTTGACCAGTGGGTGATGCAGCAGGTGGCACAAAAACAGGCGACACCTCCGGCATGGGCAGGCTTCAAGTTTTTTAATGTCTATGGGCCGAACGAATACCATAAAGAGCGCATGGCCAGCGTGGCCTATCACACGTTTAACCAGTTTAGCGAAACCGGCACCATGCGCCTGTTTAAAGGCACCAAGCCTGGCGTGGAAGATGGCATGCAGTTGCGTGACTTTGTCTATGTGAAAGATGTGGCCGATGTGATGGGTTTCTTCCTCGAAGCGGCATTAAAGAACAAACCTGTGACGAATGCCATTTACAATATCGGCACCGGCCAGGCACGCAGCTTTAAAGACTTGGCAACGAGCGTGATGACCAGCATGGGTCGTGAGCCCAACATCACTTATATTGATATGCCGCAAGACCTTCAGGGTAAATATCAGTACTTTACGCAGGCAGAAATGAAAAAGCTGCGGGATGCAGGCTATAAAAAGCCTTTTACCACACTGGAAGAAGGCGTGAAGGACTACGTGCAGAACTATTTGCTGCAGGATGACCCTTACGCATAACTGGCTTCAGAGATTGTGAGCGATATGAATAATATTGAATACCTTAAAGGTGAACATGCTGCCCATATGGCGATGTTTCAGGCCCTGGAATCCTTATTCCCGTTGATCAGTGAAGTTGGCAACCTCCTGCGCGACTGTATCCAGCGTGGCGGCAAAGTGTTGTTATGCGGGAACGGTGGCAGTGCGGCAGATAGTCAGCATATTGCAGCCGAAATCGTTGGCCGCTTTAAGAAAGAGCGCAGAGGCCTACCCTCTATCGCCCTGACGACGGATACGTCTATCCTTACCTCAGTCGGTAATGATTATGGCTATGACTACATTTTTGCGCGCCAGGTAGAAGCGCTATGCCGCCCAGAAGATATCCTGATTGGCCTGACAACCAGCGGCAACAGCGCCAACGTGGTGCGTGCGATTGAAACAGCCAATGAAATAGGTGCCACTACCATAGGCATGACCGGTGGTAGCGGCGGCAAAATGAATACACTTTGCCAACACAATATTGTGGTCCCTTCCAGTGTCACGGCACGCATTCAAGAGGCACATATTTTTATTGGCCACTGCCTATGTGAGATTCTGGAATCCTGATGAATCCTATCATTGCTAAACTTATTCCGCATTTTGGTGAAACCCGACAGCACGCACTGGTGATTGGCGATGTGATGCTGGACCGCTACCTGATGGGTGAAGTGAACCGGATTTCTCCGGAGGCTCCAGTGCCGGTGGTACTGATTAAATCAGAACAACAACGTGCGGGCGGTGCCGCCAATGTGGCTGCGAACCTGGCATTGCTAGGGATACAGACGCGCATGGTAGGCCTGATTGGCAATGATAATGAGGGTCAGCGATTGCTGGCAGCGATGGCTGAGTATGGTATTGATACACAGGCGATGATTACCACACCTGTACGCCCGACTATTGCAAAAACCCGTATTCTGGGCGGGCATCAGCAAATGATGCGCCTGGACCAGGAGATTGCTTCCGAGCTCACGGTGACTGAAGCCAGTCAGGTAATGCAGGCGATTCAGGTAGCCCTGCAGCAACAACCAGCGCTCATCATTTTGTCAGACTACGCAAAAGGATTGCTCACTGAAGCAGTCTGCCAACAAGTGATTGCCTATGGCCGCACACACAATATTCCGGTACTGGTTGACCCTAAAGGATGCAACTACGATAAATACCGTGGCGCGACTGCCCTGACCCCAAATAAAAAAGAAACGGCTGAAGCATGCGACACTCAAGTAAATGATGCCGGCTTGATAGACAAGGCCAGTAGTCTCAAAGCCGCGTTGGCTTTAGACTTTTTAGCAGTCACTCGTGGCGAAGAAGGCATTACGCTGATTGCAGACCAAACCAGCCATCTGAGCGCAACCGCCAAACAGGTGTTTGATGTGTCTGGCGCGGGTGATACTGTTATTGCCACATTGGCCGCCGGATTAATGCATGGCTTAAACGCGCTCGATAGCCTATCACTGGCGAATATTGCTGCCGGGGTGGTTGTCGGCAAAGTGGGTACAGTACCCATCACCAAAGCCGACTTGATAGATGCCATTGCGACGGAGCAAGGCAGCGAGCAGGCGCATAAGGTGAGCGAATTACCCGATCTGTTGCATAAAGTAGCCACCTGGAAACAGCAGGGTCAGAAAATTGTATTCACCAATGGCTGCTTTGACTTACTGCATGCAGGACATGTGACCTACCTTGAAGGCGCAAAAAAACGTGGTGACAGACTGATTTTGGGACTGAACACCGACCGCTCTGTGTCTGCACTCAAAGGCCCGACACGTCCGGTGGTCAATCAGCAGGACCGTGCCCGCGTATTGGCTGCACTGGAATCCATTGACGCCGTGATTTTATTTGACGAAGACACGCCGCTGAAGCTGATCAATGCCATCAAACCTGATGTGATTGCCAAAGGCAGTGACTACACGGCCGACCAGGTCGTGGGTGGCAAAGAGGTGTTGTCCTGGGGTGGCGAGATTGCCCTGATTGACCTGGTGGAAGGCCGTAGCACCACCAATCTGATCAAAAAAATGCACGCATGAACAAGATACTGGTGATGGGCCCGTCATGGGTCGGCGATATGGTACTGGCACAAAGCCTGTTCAAGCAACTCAAAACAGATCAACCAGACTGCGAAATTACCGTCGCCGCACCTGCATGGACCCTGCCATTACTGGAAAGAATGCCTGAGGTCACACATGCCATTGCCTTGCCATTTAAACATGGTGACCTGGCTTTGCGTGAGCGCTTTAAATTAGGGCGTGAGTTGGCCAAACAAGGATTTAGCCAGGCAATTCTGCTCACTAACAGCCTGAAATCTGCCATCCTGCCCTGGGCAGCCAGGATACCCATTCGTACAGGCTTTAAAGGTGAAATGCGTTACGGCTTGGTCAACGACATGCGGCAACTGGATAAAACCGTGCTCAAGAAAACGGTGGAACGGTTTGTGGCACTCGGGCTGCAAAAAAATACGAAGCTGCCTGAGAAACTCCCGCAACCAGTCTTGCTGGCTCACCGCGAACATGCGCAGGCACTGTTAACCAAATTCGATATTCCGCAAACGCAACAACCTGTCTTAGGCCTATGCCCCGGTGCAGAATACGGTGAAGCCAAGCGCTGGCCTGCAGAATATTACGCTGAAGTCGCCACTCATGCGCTCAATCAGGGTTGGCAGGTCTGGCTATTCGGTTCTGAAAAAGACAAACAGGTCACGGGAACAATCCAACATCTCACGCAACAACGCTGTGTGGATTTGGCTGGCAATACAAAACTGGGGGAAGCGATTGATTTAATGTCATTGTGCCATACCGTGATCAGCAACGACTCAGGCCTCATGCATGTGGCAGCTGCACTAGATAAGAAACTGATTGCGGTTTATGGTTCGTCTGACCCCAAACACACACCGCCTATGCACCCGCAAGCCGTGATTGAATATCTAGCCATGGAGTGCAGCCCTTGTTTTGAACGTACCTGCCCGTTGGGACACTTAAATTGTTTAAAACAGATGCTGCCGGAGCGCATGATAAGACATATCAACTTCCCTCCTTTGGCAGAAGAGACTGCATGAAGTACCCAGTACTCACACAAGCGCATCTCGCAGATGCCACCATCGTAGAATATGACCCGCGTGGCATCAAGGTGCTACGACTGCCTGGTGGGGATTATCTAAAAGTTTTCCGCCTGCGCCACCAGTACGGGTGGGCACGTCTTCATGGTTATGCACAGCGGTTTTGCAAACATGCACGGAAACTAGATCAAAAGGGAATCCCGACGGTACAAGTCAAACAATGCTACAGAGCTGACAATCCGGAATTGCTGAAAGCACCTGACTTCCCCTGCCCCACAGAATCAACGCTGACCAAGCATACTTACGTGGTTGAATACGCACCACTGGCCGGACAGACGCTAAAGGATTTATTAAAGCAACAATTGATGAGTGACACCCTTGTAGTGCAACTGGGCAAATTCATTGCAGAATTACATGCAAAGGGAATATATTTCCGTTCCCTGCATCTTGGGAACATCGTGCTGACGCCCGACGGGCAGCTAGGGTTAATTGATATTGCAGATATGGATATTTATCCATGGAAACTGTGGTTCAGCACTCGATTACGCAGTTTCAGGCATCTGACTCGATATGCCACGCTCAATCAGTCATTTGGCATCTCTCGCTGGTCTCTTTTGCAAGAGAGTTACATTTCAGAGGCGAAACTGAGTACCTTGAAATCTCGCTGGCTGAGAAAGAAAATGCAGCACTTTCTGTTGCATCCTCCACACTAACTAAACGGCTTTTTTAAAGATCAAAACCCTTTTTTTGTTTTTGTGGCCATAAAAAACCTTTTCCAGTTTAAATGCTGTTAGCTGACGTCGTAGCTGGGCAAGCTTCTTCTGCTCCTCAATGCTGTCGCCACACTTCAGCAAGATATATTCATACTGCTGCAACTCTCCAGCCGCTATGCGTTTGTCGAACGCTTCCCACGAATAGTCAAACCGTGTATCAAATGCAGCGCCAGCATAAAATCTTTGCTTAGCTGAGGCGTAGAGCACCTGCTGGTCTGGCATTAGCCTTGATTTCACATACCTGACAGCATCAATCTCATAGTAATATGTTTCCGGCTTTGATTTTATATTGCTGACAAAACCCACCATCAAAATAATGGCCGATAATCCAACCATTGCTTGCTTAGTCATCTTCATCGGGCGTTTGTCATGCAATAAACGCTGCAGAGCAAAACTGGCAAAAATAATCAGCGCAAAACCGAATAAGGCGACATAACGCGCCGAAAGCAGATTGACTTTAAAAGTAATCAAACAACCTATTAACCATGATAGTAGCATCCAGAAAAGCAGAATTTTATACGCTACTGGCTCCATACTTTTCTTGATCGAATGCCTTTCAGCAAAGGCGAGCATAGTGGGTGACCAACCTGCAACGCTGAGGCATTTAAGCGTGGCAATTGAAAAATAAGCCAGGAGAAAAGTCACCCAGGCGTATTCTTGGAATGGCTCACCAATGACCTGATCTCGCATGACCTGTACACGCTGGCTCAAATTCTGCTCAACATTCAACTGGATATCCTGTAAGCCTGTGAATAGCTCTTTCACTCGCCCCAGATCGTCCAGACTCAATGACGAAAATAACATCACAAGGGGGAGGCACAACATACCAGCAATCAGCAAGACATACACTTTGATCATGCGACTGGCTTTTGCAGCAAACATGAAACCTACCAATGGCAAAACCAACAACTGCACAGCCCCTTCAATTCGGAACAGCATTGCTAACAAGCCCAGTAATTGCCAGTGAATCGCATGTTTCCATCGCCCATGCTGATAAAACAGAATTAACTGATTTACTGCATGAATCATGACCGCCCAATAACCAAGATCACGGCTCGCCATAGGCAGGATATCGCCTACGATATAGGAAGCTCCCATGAGCAATAGCACTGCATAACTTTGTGTGTACTGGTTGCCTCCCGCCAGACTCACCATGCGTATCAGGCCCCAGACCAATAGCATAAAAAACAGGACGATCAATCCATTCGCCGACGCCTGCAAACTCAACCCTGTTAACCAGTGAACAAACGCAATCAGCCCCGGATAAAACCCCCAGCTAAAGCTTTCCACCGCAAAGGCCTGTTTGAACTCGCCCACAGCAAAGTGACGCGCCATTTCAAAATACAAGATGGAGTCATTGGTAATCCAGCCATGCTGAATCCATAACACGCGTACGCACGTGATAAACGCCAGGCCCAACGCCAGATAAATGGGTATATTTTTACGGTGACTAGTCATTCTTTTATGGATTCTATGTGCAATAACAATACACTCTGACGAATGTTTTCCACTTGTAATTTATGGTCAGAAACTCATGCAGACAAGAACTATAACGTCAGATATTTACATAAGCCTTGCCGACAATCGTTGAACCAGGTCACGCAAATCTGCTAGCTCTTGCGCTAGACTGTATTGATTTTTCAACAGGGCAATATTTTGATCAAAGCTTTCTACATCAATGCGTCCACGATCAAAATCATTGATTTTTTCCAGAGTCAATGTTGCAAACTTTTGGATATCGCCACAATGCACTTCGTGAAACTGATTTTCAAGCCAGTATTCTTTGCCCGCCTGTCCAGTGTAACCAATGACCAGATTGCCAGCCAAGGCTGCCTCCAGTGGCGGCAATCCCAGACCTTCCATCTCACTAAAAGACAAGAAAATTCTGGACTTTGCCAATACTTGAGCGACTTCACTCTGATTCATGTTTTGAATGGGTAACAGACTCCAGGTATCCGGCAGCTTTCTGGCAAGATAGTTAACCACCAATCTCGAGTGTTTTTCGAGTTTGCGTGGCATATAGGTAATCAGGTTCTGCTTTTGTCCAACCGGTTTGAAAACATCACTTTCTACGGATAAATGCAATCTGACAATTTTCTGCTTAAACTCAGGAAACAGAAAGACCAGACAGGCATAAATATCATCTGAAACACACGTAATCAACTCCGCGTGCTCGTAAGCTGGATAAACCGATGCCATCGTGGCTTTTCTAAAAATTTCGTATCCATTCTGTACTTGAATAATGTAGCGTATGCCCTTGTCACGCGCGATCCTGGCCTCTCTGGCTGCCCACATTTCATGAATCACAAGGACTTCGTTATTTTTATTGAAGCTAAAACTCTCTTTAAACGCCAGATCATCAAAAGGCAGGTCACAACGAAAACCCAAATCCTTAGGATGAAAAATTTGTGCTTTGACCCCGTCCAGTTGCATCTGGTTAATTTGCGATACGTGCCTGTAAATCACCTTGACACCGCCCGACGCCCTTTGGGCATTAGGGCAAAGATAGGTCAATATCAAGCGATGTGGACAAGGTGCCTCATTCGTCCGGTATCTGAACCTGCGCAGTTTGAAAATCAAATGACTGAGGACTTTGGGAGTGAGGGAACTCATGCTTTTATCTTCCGGGTGAACAATAAATATTGTTCAAGCAACTGCATTCGCCATTGTTGATCCGGCTCAATCACATTGCCTTCTGCCCACTCGTTCCAGGATTTGATAATCACTACTTGCGTGGAAGGTTGGTGTTTACGCTGCGCAAGCTGCGTGGTGATGTTTGCAAGATGTGTTGCAAAGCGATGAGGATCAAAGCCCCGCAGGATAGTGCCACGACGTAAATGCCGGGGAGTGGTATCCCATCCGGTAAATATAATCGGCACTTGTTTGGGGTCGTCTGATAACGGTTCATTGTTGATGACCAGACCTTCATAACTGTACACAAACGGTCCTAGGCTCTTGAACTGATAGTTACGCGCCAGCTTTTCGCATAAATAGGACCACACGTTATCACGCTTGCGCCATTTAAAAATACTGCCCGATTTGTTATACCCGTCGAAATAGCGCTTCCATGGCTGATGCGGTTCTGTATTGTCCGCCAGCCAGTAGATCCCAGGCAAGCCATGAGCTTGCGCGCATTGCTCAAAGGTATCAATAAACACCTCAAGATCGGGAATATCCTTCGGGCTAAAAATCGAGAAAACAGGCTTGCCATCTACTTTAATATAGTTAGCAGACTGAAAGTGCGGTAACAATTGCTCAAAATAAGCAGAATAGTCTTCTTTACCTAAATACAACTGCTCCTGCAAGGTAATATGTTGCCGCTTGTTATACCAGGTGTGATTCGCCCAGCAAAAAGCATATTTAAAATTGAGCTGCTGATCCAGCACGAGCTGCATCGGCTTTTCTAGTAACTTTTTGCCTCTGCCAAACCAGTAATCGAACACCAAAAAACCGTCAATGCCGTGCTTTTCTGCGATGGCCTGCTGCCACTCAAAAACGGCAGGGTTTGACAGATCGTAGTCCCCAAACGGGGTATCCGGCTTGCGTATGTGCTGCCAGCTGAAGTATGACTGGGCGCTATTAAGCTGCTGCCACTCCGTGAAACCAGGTCCCCACCAGCGGTTATTTTCTTCAATCTCGTGAAATTGCGGCAAATAATAAGCCAGACTCAATAATTTTGAACGCATGATAGTTATTGATCCAGGCGACTATCGGCGAGAATAGCCTCACCGTCTATCCCGCGTAGCTTGGCGTTAATGCGCTTGGTGCCTTCGCGCATATTTTTGTCGCTGGTGCCTAATTGCGGATTAAAAATCAGCGTCGCATGATTAAGATGATCTACGTACTCACCTAATTGCAATGAGTCTAGAAACAGCATCTGATAACCGGCTGCCACCATTTTTTCATGCATCACTTTACCTGCTGTCTGGTCACCATCTGAAAAACTGGTATTCAATGCACGAATCACGTCTGTACGATACATGGCACAGTGGCTGCGTAGATAGTATTTACTCTGGTCAAGCCGGTATGGATTATAGCCCCGGTAACCGAAGCATTGATGCAAGGCCTTTTTCCAGCATTGTTCAAACTGTATCCCCCAGCGCTGTAATGCCGTTTTTGACTCCAGCTTCCATGAGCCCACACCGGCCAGTGCGGGCTGCCCGTCGAATGGTTTTAATAGCACATCCAGCCAGTCACTGCGCTTGACAAATGTATCGGTATGGATGGATAACACAAATGGCGTCTTGACTTCAGCAAGCGCAAGATCCAGCGCCCGCGAATGCGATAAGGGGACGGTATCATCCGGGGCGGGTTGACGCTCAACCAACTTAATCCAGGATAAACCACGCAAATATTCCAACGAAGCATCCTGAGAGTTGTTGTCTATCACCACCACTTCAACTTGACTGAAATCAGTAAATTTACGCAACAAGCGCAAACAGATTTTAGTGATTTCAGGCGTTTTGTAGTTGGGCACCAGTATGGTGACTTTTTTTTCTTTTGCCATGTTCGGTATTATAGTTGAGTAGACGCACCCTCTCAGGTGCTCAATTAATGATGAACGTCGTTATTCAGGCACATTTCCAGCTGGTGACACACGACAATGTGATGCTGTTTGCAGTAACTCTGCCAATCCGGCATATCCGTCCAGTCCGATACAAATATAAAATCTAGCCCGGCCCCTGTCGACGCTTGGTGATCAAAACGGCTATCTCCTATAAATAGGGCAGGAAACTGTATGGTGCCATCCGCAATCATGGTGGCCAGATGTTCGTTCTTTTTTGTAGGCCCACCAAAAATACCAAGTTCGAATAACTCATCCAAACCACGGCGTGGAAAAATGTTCCGGAGCTCTTCCTGATCGCCACCTGACATCAGCATCCATTTTGCTTGCGCAGTTTTTTGCTTCAGCTGGCTTAACGCCGGGGCAACCTCGCATTGCATCAAGGTTTCGTCGAGGATCACGCTGAAGGTATCCATAAAGGCCTGGAACAATTCCGGTGTCAGCGGCTGCTTGATGATCTCGGTAATGTAATAGCGGATTTTGTCATTACGCGGGATGCTACCGAGCTTGATATGGTAGTCGACAAACGCTTGCGCCTGTTCGTCTGTCCCACCCATCCGTTTGGCGGTATTGTAATAAGCATCCACTTTGGTCTGATTACTATTAAGGACGACACCATCGCAATCAAGCACGATGGTTTTGTATTGGGAAAGGTCTGGGCGCTGTGACATAGGCTAGATAATAAAAAAGGCTTGTATTACTACAAGCCTTCATTATAAACGATAGACTGAATGCGTCGCTTATTTCGCAGCGACAATCGCCGATGCTTCTTTCGCCAGCTTGGTGATATGCGCCCAATCTTTGTTTGCGACGGCATCTGCAGGCGTCAACCAGGTACCACCACACACAACCACATTTGGCAGTGCCAGGAACTGTGGTGCACTTTCAACGCTCACGCCACCTGTTGGGCAGAATTTAACATCAGCAAACGGACCGGCAAAGCCTTTAAGCAGGTTAATGCCACCCACCGCTACGGCTGGGAACAGTTTCAGGAAGTAGTAATCATCCGCATTCGCCATCATGATCTCTGAGCCTGTAGACACGCCTGGCAGTAATGGCAAACCAATTTCACGGGCATATTTACCCAACTCGCTGGTGTAGCCTGGACTCACTGCAAACTGGCAACCTACGTCTTTGGAGTTTTTAGCATCTTTGAGGTTACGCACGGTACCGGAGCCCAGGATCGCATCTGGCACATGCTTGGCAATCTGCTCCATGGCCTGCAAAGCCACCGGTGAACGCAAAGTCACTTCCAGCACCTTAACGCCGCCTTCGAGCAAGGCTTCTGCCATAGGCACGGCATCTTCCACTTTGTTGATGACAATGACCGGAATCACCGGGCCATGATTAGCTAAATCTAATGTGCTCATGTTGTAAGTATTAACCTAACAATTAAAAATCTGTTCAAAAAACCTTTACAGTAAATTCAAATGGCTAAGCAAGACAAGGCACAGGAGCGCAGACAGTACATTTAGTACGGCAAGCGAACTGTAACGCAGTATTGCGACGCCATTTTAATTTACAGCCAAGTGACTGCGCCCTCTTCGGCTGACAATACATTCCTGCGCATGCCACCGAACAACTCACGGCCCAAGCCATGGGCGTTGTAATGACGCTTGGCATCACTTAACTCTTCAGCCTCGCGCTCAGCCCAAGTGTCTTCATCAACCAGCACATTCAACTGACCGACGGTACCATTCAAGCGGATAATGTCGCCGTTGCGGATTTTGGCAATGGGGCCTCCAGCGCTTGCTTCAGGACTCAAGTGAATTGCTGCCGGGATCTTGCCGGAAGCGCCACTCATACGTCCATCTGTCACAATCGCTACGCGGAAACCCTTGTTCTGCAATACAGCCAGCGGTGGTGTCAGTTTATGCAGCTCTGGCATACCATTGGCTTTAGGGCCCTGGAAACGCACCACGGCAACAAAGTCTTTTTCCAGCTCACCACGGTCGAAGGCTGCCAGCAGCTCTTCCTGTGCATCAAACACAATCGCAGGCGCTTCAATAATATGACGGTCTTCTGGCACCGCAGAAATCTTGATCACGCTACGGCCTAAATTACCTTTAAGCAAACGCAGGCCACCTGACTCATTGAACGGATGTGCTGCGGTACGGACGATGGTTTCGTCACCGCTTTCTGCCGGGTAGTCCTTCCAGACCAGCTTGTCACCTTCTTTTTCAGGTTTTTTGCCATAAGAACGTAAATCGCCACCATCAACAGTGTAGACATCAGGGTACATGTAGCCCCCCTCAATGAGCTCGCGGATCACAAAACCAGGACCTCCAGCGGTCTGGAACTCGTTGACGTCAGCCTTACCGTTAGGATACACACTTGCCAGTAACGGTGTGGCTTTTGCCAGGTAGTGGAAATCAGTCCAGTCAATGATGATACCGGCTGCACGTGCAACTGCTACCCAGTGGATCAAATGATTGGTAGAACCACCGGTCGCCAGCAAGGCCACCATGGCATTCACAATCACGTGCTCATCTACCAAGCGGCCAATCGGCACAAACTTGTCTTTCTTGGCATTTTGCAATACCAAGCGCACAGCCTCACGGGTCAAGTCCTCACGCATGCCATCATGCGGGTGAATAAACGCTGCTCCTGGCACATGCAGGCCCATGGCTTCCAGCAGCATCTGGTTACTGTTGGCTGTTCCGTAGAAGGTGCAAGTACCTGCGCCGTGATATGCCGCTGACTCACTTGCTAGCAATTCATCACGGTCACACAGGCCTTGCGCGTATTTTTCGCGTACTTTGGATTTGGAGGTGTTATCAATGCCGGTGCTCATCGGCCCAGCAGGGACAAACACACAAGGCAAATGGCCAAAGTGCAAGGCACCAATCAGCAGCCCCGGCACAATCTTATCACACACGCCCAACAGTAATGCAGCGTCAAATACATCATGAGATAAAGCCACAGCAGTACTCATGGCGATGGTATCACGGCTGAACAGGCTCAACTCCATGCCTGGCTCACCCTGGGTAATGCCGTCACACATGGCTGGCACACCGCCAGCCACCTGCACAGTGGCACCATGCTTGCGTGCTTCATCACGAATGATATCGGGATAGTTCACATAAGGCTGGTGGGCTGACAACATCTCGTTGTAAGCGGTCACGATACCAACGTGGGTGGGCTTTTCAGCATAAATTTTGAACTTGTCGTTTTGTGGCATGGCCGCAAATGCGTGTGCCACGTTGGCACAGCCCAGGCGGTCCGGGCCTTTTTCACGGTTCAGGTAATCATCAATGCGCTGCAAATACGCCTTACGTGTCGGACGGCTACGCTCGATGATGCGTTCTGTTACTTCAATGTGAGATTGTTTCATTGACTATCGCTCAACTGTGTTTTAACTACCTGATGAACTATCCTAGATGAACTGCTTTGAACTTGCTATTTAGTCACAGTTTAGGGTCGTAATATATATGAATCCAAACAGGTTCCCTACCTGCGATTATCGCCAAACTGGTGCAAGACGTCAAACTGAATTACCAGATTTGATTGTTTTTTTAGAGGATTCAATGACTTAAAACAATACACACTGTTTAGGTAAACCAGCCTGAAGCGGTGTGCTTCAGGCTGGTTTTCAGGCAGACTTGGTGACTAAAATATCTTCCATCATAAGATATTCGAGATCGCAGCCATAAAACATGTTCAGGGCATCGGTGGGACTGCAAATCATGGGCTCCCCACGCCGGTTGAGCGAGGTATTGAGCACTACGCCATTGCCGCGCAACTGCTCCAACTGCTCAATCAATGCGTAATAACGTGGATTGGTTTCCTTGGTGACAATCTGCGCACGCGCCGTCCCGTCTTCATGTACCACTTCTGGAATACGTGCTTTCCAGGCCGGGTTTACATCAAAGGTGAAAGTCATGTAAGGCGCAGGATGATCTGTTTGCAAAATATCTTCTGCCACGCGGTCCAGCATGCTGGGGCAGAATGGCCGCCAGCGTTCACGGTATTTGATCTGCGCATTGATACGGTCAGCCACCCCAGGAAAGCTTGGGTCGCCAAGGATACTACGGCAACCCAGCGCACGCGGGCCAAACTCCATGCGGCCCTGGAACCAGGCCAGGGGATTGCCTGCTGCCAATAACTCGGCTGCTTTGCGCGGACCATCTTCAACGCGGGTAAAAACAGGTTTGGCCGGATGGGCTTCACAGGCAGCAATACATTCTTCATTGGTGTAAGCAGGCCCGAGGTAGGCATGTTCCATTTTATGGATGGTTTCGCCCGCCAGGTGAGCGGCATACGTGGCTGCGCCCAGGCTGGTGCCATTATCGCCTGAGGCTGGCTGCACAAATAACTCTTTCACGTGCGGTAAGGCAATGATGCGCTGGTTCAGCTTCACATTAAGCGCCACCCCGCCCGCCATCACAATCTTGCCGGTCTCACGGATGATATCGCCCAGATAATACTCAATCATCTGCAGGGCCAGGTCTTCCAGCAGCTTTTGCACACTGGCAGCGTAGTGGATATAAGGATCGTCGATTTCATCCCCTTCACGCTTGGGTCCTAGCCACTCAATCAGTTTTGGCGTGAAGTAGTAACCCTTGGATTTTCCATCAGGACCGTTTTCTTTGTAGCGGCGCAAACCAACCACGTTCACATAGTCTGTGTTGATGATCAATTCACCGTTTTCAAACTTCGCCAAGCGGCTCAAATCATATTTGTCCGGGTCGCCGTAGGGCGCCATGCCCATCACCTTGAACTCGCCATCGAGCATCTCAAAACCCAGGTATTCTGTGATGGCGCCATACATGCCACCCAGCGAATCCGGGTCATAGAATTCCTTTATTTTGTGAATCTTGCCGTTTTCACCATAGCCAAAAAAGGTGGTCGCATACTCACCTTTGCCGTCAATGCCGACAATGGCCGTTTTTTCCCTGAACCCGCTTAGGTGATAGGCACTGGAAGCATGCGCTAAATGGTGCTCAACCGGCACGTATTGAGCTTTGGTCAGCCCAAGCTCTTCCATGAGTTTGAGTGATTTGTCACGGTTGCGGCGGAAACGGCGGTTACCGTTAAAAATCGCGTCCAGCGAGCGGTCTGGCGCATACCAGTAGCGTTTGGCGTAATGCCAGCGTGCAGCAGAGGTCAGCGGGATTTCACCATAAGGAAAAGCGACAATATCCACTTGGTCTGGCGTAATGCCTGCCTGCTTCAAACAGAATCTGGCGGCTTCATAAGGCCAGTGATTTTTGGCGTGCTTGTCGCGGATAAAACGTTCTTCTTCCGCCGCAGCGACAATTTTGCCGTCCACCAGAATGGCAGCCGAAGCATCATGCCCCAAGGCACCGGATAAACCTAAAACAATCATGCAGAAACTCGCGTAATGATCTTAATGGAACAACTAAATGGAAATGCCTGCCAGTTTGAGTGGCGTATGGTCCTGATAAACCAGGCTAAACGACTTCACCAGCGCATTATACAGGGAAGTATCGGCTTGCCAATTTTGCAGCAGGCGGCGGATATCTTTGGCATGCGCCCGTAAGGCCATTTGTGTGCGGCGGTGCTGTTGCATGCTATCGAGATCGATGACCACGATTTCGCCCTGATCTGTGACCTGCAAATTGCTGGCTTTCATATCGCCATGCGAAATTCTGAGCAAAAACCACTGGTAACACAGCGTGACCAGTTGCTCGATCACATGCTGGCGCATGCCTTGATCACTGCACTGCTGGAAAAAAGTATTCGCATCTGGCCATGGACTATAAGCAGACACAAAATAGGCCCGTCCGCGCAGACCATAAAATCGGCGCTCATACATCAATAGTGGTTGCGGAGTAAGCATGCCATAGTATCGCAGGCGATGTGAATTCTGCCAGGAAGACATTGCTCGACTAGGACGCCATGCACGGCTTAAAGCATGCCAGCAGTGCTTGATATTATACCGCTTAATAACGACTGCTCTGTCTTGCAACTGGGTATGGACAACGGTGCAGGTATTACCAGCCTTGAGCACCTGACCACAATGCATGGCCACCTCCAGCGCGGGTAGATCGGTGATGTGAAGTCCACCGGCGGTGGTCACTGATTGCGCAGACTGCGAATCTCGGTGCCAGCTCACGTCACTGCAGTTACGCAAGAGTTTACGCGTCACAAACCGCTCGACTTCATGCGTTTTCATCTGCCGAGCCCATGCCAGAACTTGAGTAGCTGGCAACGTCTCTGCCCAGCCACGAACTTTGAGGTAGGTTTGCAGCAACATTTCCGTCACCTGCATCTGGTCCAGCACATGCAACTTTGCAATCAATTCTGCAAGTTGCATGTGTGCCTGATTCAGGCTGATGGATTGCTGCCGTATCCCGTCTCCATCAATCGCCCATACCAAGCCATCCGCCAATAAAAAATTCTTCAAGTGTAAGTCTGTTTGGCAGAGATTTGCCGCATGCTGACGCGCAAGCACCTCCACCAGCGCACACAAAAAATGACAACGAGAGGCATCATCAGATTGCAGATAGGCCGCTTCAGCATCCATCGCATGGGGTACTTCCGCGTATAAAAGACCAAAGACCTGATCGGACTGATGATCAAAAGTCCCATGCCATAATAAGTCCGGGGTGCGAATGCGCGCCTGCCCCATGGCCTGTGCACCGTCTGCATCACGGCGGGCATAACGTGCAGCATCCTTCCCCATAAAGAGCTTCGCATAAACAGCCTGACCGTTCCAACGCCCTCTGCAAACCAGACGACGGCCTTTGAGCACACGGACCAGCGTATCCAGATACAGGGTAGAGTGATCTGCCAGCGTGATCGACAGATGCAGTGGGCCAGGAGATGTCAATTGCGTCAGTATCATACTTGCGTCAAGATTCCTGGTTTTTTGCAGCCATGTGGCGTATTAACATACCAGCGTTGCTTGTTGCTTATAAGCATAAGGGATGAATAAATAAGTCATGTTTATCTTGGTAAGATGATGCTTTGCCCGCGAGGCTACCAGGCAAGATTAGCGTTCATGGATAGACTCAAAAATCGATTAATCCAAGCAATATCGCTGATATGCCTTGCCATGATCAGTCGCGTTTATTTACAAAATAAATCAATCAATGGCAGGCTAACAAACCATGATTTGTTAATATGATGCGTTTACGGCGTGGATTTTAACAGAATGCACCCGAAATAAGATTTTCAACAAGGCAGATTTTTGATGTTGGCACTTTTTTGCAAATGGCTTTCCAGATTGCCACTTGGCTACATCCAAGGCTTGGGCGCAATGTTGGGGAGGTTGAATTGGTGGCTGGATCAAAAAAGTACCCGCATAGCTATCGAGAACATCCGCCAGAGTGATCTCTGCAAGGATATCACGGCTATTCATCAACTCGCCAAACATAGCCGGATCGAGGCTGGTAAATCATTGATGGAATCGCTGTTTATCTGGGGCGCTCCGCAATCCGGCTTGCTGCCCCTGGTGAAGGCAACAACGGGCTGGCACCTCGTAGAGGAAGCACAACGTGTGGGCAAAGGTCTGATTTTCCTCACCCCACATCTGGGCTGTTTTGAGATCACCTCGATTTATTATGGCAGTCAACATCCGATTACCGTGCTCTATCGCCCCCCCAAACTGACTTGGCTGGAAGACTTACTGCAACAGGGGCGGCAAAAAGGCCATGTTTCGCTGGCGCCAGCCAACGCCGCCGGGGTTAAAAAACTGCTGCAAGCCTTAAAACGTGGAGAAGCGATTGGTATTTTACCCGACCAGATTCCCAGAAAAGGCGAAGGCGAATGGGCAGACTTTTTTGGCAAACCGGCTTATACCATGGGGCTAGCGAGCAAACTGGCGGTTAAATCTGGTGCAACAGTGATTATGGCGTTTGGCGAACGATTAGCCGCAGGCGAAGGGTTTCACATTCACCTATCGAAAGTGGACGATATCCATACCCCCGGCTTGCTTAACCAGGCAATTGAACGTCAGATTGCACAATGTCCGGTACAGTATTTGTGGCAATACAACCGTTACAAAAAAAGGCGTTACGCCATGCATAAACTGCAACCTCACCAAAGCGAACACGCGGATTAATCGGTGACTGTGAGCTGGTCTTGATTATGCCAGCCCCTGTATCCAGCGGCTGTAGACCCTATCGGCAACGGCATGTAGCACATCGCAATCCTCGTTCACTTTTGCCAGCATGGTATCCGCAGACTGTACAGCCGGGCTGGCTGCAGACGTGGCAATATCGTTCTTCCATTGCTCCGTCCAGATTTTGACCATATCCGGCGTCATTTCAATATGGCATTGCAAACCGATATGTTTGCCCATAACATAAGCCTGGTTGACGCAATACGGGCTGGATAACACATGCGTTGCCCCTTGCGGCACCGAAAACGTTTCGCCATGCCAGTGAAAGCTGTTAAACACTTGCAAGTCACCAAACCAGTCTCGTGCGGCAGGATCGTCTGCCACCTGCACTTGCCCCCAGCCTATTTCCTTGACCGGGTTTTTACTCACCACACCACCTAACGCCTTGCTGATTAACTGCCCCCCCAGGCAGTGCCCAAGCAAAGGGACATCTTTCTCTACTGCCTGGCGAATTAATTGCAGCAAGGGCGGAATCCAGGGCAGGTCATCGTTGACACTCATGGGGCCGCCCATCAACACAATGCCACTATATGCCTCGACCGAGTCAGGCACGGCCTCGCCTTTGTCAATACGCACCTCGCACCAAGGAATGGCATGCCGCGCTAAAAAAGTGCCCAAATAACCAGCACCCTCGCAGCAAGCGTGCCTGAATACCACCACCTGTTTCATGACATTACCTTCTTATAACTGACTTCCTGATATTGCCCAAGCAAGATTCCGTCCAATGTGTAAGGCCCAATGGCATAACGTATCAGGCGCAAGGTCGGAAACCCCACGTGGGCGGTCATTCGCCGCACCTGGCGGTTCTTGCCTTCACTGATTTTAATCTCCAGCCAGGTCGTCGGGATATGTTTGCGTTCGCGTATGGGTGGCTCGCGCTGCCACAAATGGTCAGGTTCGGCGATGATTCTGACCTGCGCTGGCTGCGTGACAAAATCCCCTAAATCGACGCCCTGCTTTAATGGCATCAATTCTGCTTCTGTAGGAGCACCTTCGACTTGCGCCCAGTAGGTTTTGACCTGTTTATGTTTGGGATGGCTTAAACGATGTTGTAATCCGCCGTCATCGGTTAAAATAAGCAATCCTTCAGAATCGGTATCTAACCGCCCGGCAGCATACACGTTGGGAATCGGAATATAGTCCTTGAGCGTCGCATGCTTCTCGTGAGCAGTGAACTGGCAAACGACGTTAAAGGGTTTGTTAAACAGTAATAACATGGAAAGTGCTATGTCTAAAATCAAGGTGCCCGCCACTGGCAGCAAAATCACCGTCAATGCTGATAATACCCTAAATGTTCCCGACCAACCTATTATCCCGTTTATCGAGGGCGATGGTATCGGCGTTGACATTACGCCGCCCATGATCAAAGTGGTGGATACCGCCGTTGAAAAAGCCTACGGCGGCAAACGCAAGATTTCCTGGATGGAAGTCTACGCCGGCGAAAAATCGACGACGGTTTATGACAAAGATACCTGGCTGTCTGACGAAACCATGGCGGCCTTGAAGGACTATGTGATTTCAATCAAAGGTCCATTGACGACCCCCGTCGGCGGCGGCATCCGTTCATTGAATGTGACTTTGCGCCAGGAACTGGATTTATATGTCTGCCTGCGCCCCATTCAGTACTTCACTGGTGTTCCCAGCCCGGTTAAACACCCGGAAAAAACCGACATGGTGATTTTCCGTGAAAACACTGAAGACATTTATGCTGGCATCGAATGGGCAGCTGGCACCGAAGAAGTGAAAAAAGTCATCAACTTCCTGAGCGACATGGGTGTACGCAAGAAAATCCGTTTCCCTGAAGCCTCTTCCATCGGCATCAAGCCAGTCTCCATCGACGGCAGCAAGCGCCTGATCCGCAAAGCGATTAAGTACGCGATTGATAACAACCGCAAATCCGTCACCATCACCCACAAGGGCAACATCATGAAGTTCACCGAAGGTGGCTTTCGTGACTGGGGCTACCAGCTGGCCAAAGAAGAGTTTGGTGCGGAACTGATTGATGGCGGCCCATGGTGCAAACTGCCTAACGGCATCGTGATCAAGGATTGCATTGCAGATGCTTTCCTGCAGGAAATCCTGTTGCATCCCGAAGATTATGATGTCGTGGCTGCCCTGAACCTGAACGGCGACTACATGAGCGACGCATTGGCCGCACAAGTGGGCGGCATCGGCATTGCACCGGGTGCAAACTTGAGTGATACCGTTGCCATGTTTGAAGCCACCCATGGCACCGCGCCTAAAATTGCCGGTAAAAACCTGGCTAATCCGAGCTCCCTGATTTTGTCAGCTGAAATGATGTTACGCCATATGGGCTGGGTTGAAGCCGCAGACCTGGTATTGAAGGGCGTCGCCAAAGCAATTGCCAGCAAGCGCGTGACCGGCGATTTTAGCAGCCAGATGGAAGGCGCCACACAGGTAGGCACCGCTGAATTTGGTGAAGAGATCATCAAGCAAATGGCTTAATGCCTTGCCGGGCCTCCGGCTGATGGCATAAAAAAACGGCTCGCGCTTGCGAGCCGTTTTACATTTAGTGCCCCTAAACAATCATTATGCTTTTTGGATATTGCTTGCTTGCTTGCCTTTTGGACCTTCAGTCACATCGAAAGACACGCGCTGGCCCTCTTTGAGGCTTTTGTAACCGGATTCTACAATTGCGGAAAAGTGTGCGAACAAATCATCACCACCATCATCCGGAGTAATAAACCCAAAACCCTTAGAATCATTGAACCACTTTACGGTACCTGTTGCCATTTTACTTCCTTACTTTTTTACTTAACAGGGAGGCGCCCCAAAAGTTTGTCTCAAGTACTCCAGTCGCAATAAACAAGCTTTGCTTTACTTAAAGACGGCTACAAAAAACCTGAACCCAAACGCCTTAAGGATTTATAAGTGAGCATTATTTAAATGTCAAGTGCATTTTTGTATCTTTTAACGAAAGCTAAAAAATCCAGTTAAAATTTGTATAAATGCCGCACCAGAGGCCGTCTATTCTACGATTTGAATGAATGATGAAAAACGTATACTAAAAGGAAAAGTATTGGTATATCAGTTAATTAACCCTTTTATTTCATGGTTTAACAGAGGCCTTTGAAACGTTTATGGCAGCAGTGGAAAGTACAAAGAAACTCGGTGGTATGGCGCGCATGCTGGTGCAATCTTCGCTGATGAGTGAAGAAGACGCCTCAGCATTGCAGGAAAAATCACACGCCCAGAAAACCAGTTTCCTGGCTGCCGCATTAGCCCAAAAGAAGATATCGTCCCGGGACATTGCGCAATCGGCATCAAATGCTTTTGGCTTTCCTTTTTTTGACCTGGACGTGCTAGACCAGGACTCTCTCCCTGAAAAAACCATAGATATCAAGCTGATGCAGTCGCATCGCGTGATGCTGCTACAGCAAAAAAACAACGTCGCTTATATCGCCCTCTCCGATCCCACCAACCTGCACTCACTGGATACCATCCAGTTCCAGATGGGCGCTACACTGTTCCCCATCGTGGTTGAAGATGACAAGCTGGGTAAATGGATAGATAAAATCGTTGAATCCAAAGACACCAGCATGTCCAGCCTGAACAGCGGTGGAGACGATTTTGACCTCGGGCTGGAAGAATCTAACCAGGAGCAGGAGGTAGAAATACAGCAGGAGGTAGACGATGCACCAGTCGTCAAATTCCTGCAAAAGGTATTAATGGATGCCATCAATATGGGCGCATCTGACTTGCACTTTGAACCTTATGAGAAGTTTTACCGTATACGCTTCAGGGTAGATGGCGTATTGCGAGACATGTCACAGCCCCCTTTGGCAATCAAGGAAAAACTGGCATCGCGCATCAAGGTCATCTCCAACCTGGATATTTCCGAAAAAAGAATCCCGCAAGATGGCCGCATGAAACTGATCCTCAGTAAAACCCGCACCATCGACTTTCGTGTCAGCACCTTGCCATTAATCCATGGTGAGAAAATTGTGATGCGGATTCTGGACCCGACCAGCGCGACATTGGGCATTGAAGCATTAGGTTATGAGCCAGAACAGCAGGATGCCTTGCTTAAAGCGATTCATCGCCCTTACGGATTGGTATTAGTGACGGGGCCGACCGGTTCCGGCAAGACGGTATCACTGTATACCTGCCTCAACCTGCTCAATAACCCCGAAGTCAATATTTCCACTGCAGAAGATCCGGCAGAGATCCCCTTACCTGGCATCAATCAGGTGAACGTCAATGACAAACAGGGCCTGACATTTGCTGCAGCGCTAAAGTCTTTCCTGCGTCAGGATCCTGACATTATCATGATTGGTGAAATCCGTGACCTGGAAACAGCTGACATGGCCATCAAGGCGGCCTCTACCGGGCACATGGTGTTATCCACATTGCATACCAATGATGCGCCCACCACCTTATCGCGATTATTAAATATGGGCGTGGCCCCCTTCAATATTGCCTCGGCGGTGACGTTAATTACGGCACAACGTCTGGCCAGGCGCTTGTGTAAGCACTGCAAGGTACCCTTGGATGTACCGAAGGAAGCATTATTGAATGTAGGCTTTAACGAGACGGATCTTGACGGCAGCTGGCAATTATATGGCCCCAAGGAAGGCGGCTGCGAGCATTGTAATAACGGCTATAAGGGTCGTGTCGGCATTTACCAGGTCATGCCCATTAGCGAGGAAATGACGCGTATTATCATGACCAATGGCAATGCGCTGGATATTGCTGCGCAGGCAAAAAAAGAAGGTATCAAAGACCTGAGGGAATCAGGCCTGCTCAAAGTAAAACAAGGGCTAACCTCGATTGAGGAAGTAGAAGCCGTGACGAATGAATAACTGTTGTCACTGATCAAATATTCTTGAAGAAAACACTATGGCGACTGGCAATATCAAACAATCCGTGTATCAGTGGGAAGGCAAAGACCGTAAAGGCAAGCTGGTCAAAGGCGAAATGCGCGCCAATGGCGAAGCGGTCGTCAATGCCACTTTGCGTCGCCAGGGCATTACCATCCTCAAGGTAAAGAAACAAAGCGCACTGGTCACCAAAGGTAAAGTCACCGAAAAAGATATCACCTTATTTACGCGCCAGCTGGCCACCATGATGAAAGCAGGCGTGCCTTTATTACAAGCCTTTGATATTGTTGGCAAAGGACATCACAACCCTGCCGTCTCCAAATTACTCGGAGACATTAAAGCCGATGTCGAAACCGGTAGCAGCCTGAGTGCTGCGTTCCGTAAATATCCTTTATATTTTGATCAATTGTTCTGCAACTTGGTGGGCGCGGGTGAACAGGCCGGCATTCTGGACAGTTTACTGGAGCGATTGGCCACCTATAAAGAAAAGATTCTTGCCATCAAAAGCAAAATCAAATCCGCCCTGGTTTATCCTACCTCGATTATCGTGGTGGCCTTTGTCATCACAGCCGTGATCATGATTTTTGTCGTGCCTGCCTTTAAAGAGCTTTTTAGCAGCTTTGGTGCAGACCTGCCAGGTCCCACAGTTATCGTCATTAATCTTTCTGACTTTTTTGTCAAATGGTGGTGGGCCATTTTTGGCACCCTGGGGTTTGGTTTGTGGTTCTTTTTCTACACCTGGAAACGCTCTGAAAAAATGCAGGCGACCATGGATAGACTCATGCTGCGCCTGCCTATTTTTGGTGAACTGATCCGCAAAGCGACCATCGCGCGTTTTGCCCGCACACTCTCCACCATGTTTGCTGCCGGTGTCCCACTCGTTGAGGCGCTAGACTCTGTGGCTGGTGCTTCGGGTAACAAAGTCTATTTCGATGCCACCAAGAAAATCCAAAGCGAAGTCAGCACCGGTACCAGCTTGACCGTGTCCATGCAAAATGCCAATGTGTTCCCCAATATGGTGATCCAGATGACGGCCATTGGGGAGGAATCTGGCTCTTTGGATGGCATGCTGACCAAAGTAGCAGACTTTTACGAAGGCGAAGTCGATGATGCCGTGGCCGCGATCTCTAGTTTGATGGAGCCTGTGATTATGGTTGTCCTGGGCGTACTGATTGGCGGCCTGGTGGTTGCCATGTATATGCCTATCTTCAAAATGGGTAAGGTGGTCAGTGGCGGCGGCTAATCGGTAACCTCTAACGAAAAAAGGCTGTTACAAACAGCCTTTTTTAACGCCACACATTGTTGGATTACATGGTTTTTTTCGCAGCTTGCAATGATTTTTCAATCTCATCATATGGCTGTGCACCTAGCATACGTTTGCCATTCTCAAAGAACAGCGTTGGCGTACTATTCACGCCTACCCTGTGCGCCAGTTCACCGACTTTTTCCAGCGGCACTTCACACTTGGCAGTGGTGGTTGGTAATTTATTGTTCAAAATCCAGTCCTGCCAGGCTTTGACACGGTTGCTGGCACACCAGATACTGCGGGACTTATTCGCTGCATCCGGGTGCAATTGTTCAATCGGGTAAAGGAAAGTGTAAATGGTCACATCATTAATATTGGACAGCTCTTTCTGCTCCAGCCGTTTGCAGAACGGGCAATCCACATCAGAGAACACCACCAACTTGCGGCTGCCATTGCCTTTGACGACTTTAATTGCCTGATCCAGGGGCAAACTATTGAAGTCGATTTTGGTGAGTTCGTCCATGCGCTCACCTGTCAGGTCTTTCTTGGTTTTTGGATCAACCAGGCGCCCTTCGGCAATCAGGAAACTGAATTTTTCATCGGTATAAATGATCTGCCCACCCATAAAAACTTCATACAAGCCGTTATAAGGCGTTTTGGTCACGCTATCCACTTTGAATTTTGGATAGGCCGCTTCTATCGTTTTTTTCAGGCTGGCTTCGTCAGCAACGCTGTTTAATGACCACAATGCCGCCAAGGCAGCTAAGCCCAGCATGACCGACTGACCGATAAATTTTTTCATTACTCACTCTTTCTCAAACATGCACAGCTTTGACTCATCAAGTGTCAATTAATTTTGCGTGGCTGTACGAATTAAAAAACGTTTTAGCATAGCACTGTTTTCCACCGCTCGTAAGCCTAACAAGGCGGCATGTGTCCAGGCAGCTTGCGGACGCGCAAACAGGCCATCCAGACCGCGCGTCAATGCATGCATTTTCAAAATATCCATTTGCCGCGTACGCATCACATGCCGCAAAAAGTTGACATCACCCAACGGCCTGACAGCAGGCAATTGCGCAATATGCTGACAAAGCGCCTGCACGTCCTGGAAACCCAGATTAACGCCTTGCCCAGCCATGGGGTGCACCTGATGTGCGGCATCGCCCAATAGCAGCACATGCGGCAAGGCCATGCTATCTGCTGTATTTTGCACCAGCGAAAAAGCCAGAATCTCGCCATTGGGCGTCAATGTTCCCAATGCCTTGCCACAGCGAGCCTCAACTTCTGCAGCCAATGCCTCTGCCGACAAAGCCTGTTTTTGTGCCGCGTCTGCATGCGGCAACGCCCAAACCAGCGATACCTGCTGCTGGGGCATGGGCAACAAAGCCAGCGTTTCGTGCGCACCAAACCATTGCCTGGCGATATCGCCGTGCGGCTGCTCGGCACGGTAGTTGGTCACCAGTGCGGTTTGTGCAAAATCGACCTTGTGTACATTCACGTCACATTGCGTTCGCACCCATGATCGCCCGCCATCGGCCCCTATCAACAACGCAGCTTCAATCTCATGTTGCGGCAAGGATAACCGGGCCACATGACCGGAATATTGCAAAGCATGTGCCGGGGCGTCGGTGATCACAGTCACCTCTGAATCCTTCAGCACTTGCCAGCAGGCATCCATCAAGGCCTGGCTTTCCACAATAAAGCCCATTTCGGTCAAATTGGCATCGCCCGCATCCAGGCAAAGACTAGGCGTTGCATGACTGTGGGTGGGAGACCATAAATGCATGGCGGAAATCGGATTAATCCGGCTTGCAGGCATGTGTGCCCATATGCCAAGGCTACGTAACCAGTCCACCGTTTGATTGGTTAGTGCATAAATACGGCTATCCCAGTGATTCACATCGTCGACCCAGTTCTCGGCCAAAGACTGCGCGGGCTTAGCATCTGTCAGCACGACTTTTTTGCCCAGTCTTGACAATGCAATCGCCGCGGTCAGGCCCACCAGTCCAGCGCCGACAATGACCACATCGGTTTTAATCAAGGGAGGATTAACTGCCATAACTCATCTTGTTCACCAGGTAACGGCGCGCCATCGGCAACATGCTGAGCGCTCCCAGGCCCGCACCGCGTAACAAGCCGACACCTACCAAATCATTGGAAAATACATTCACCAGGAAATCAGTGAACTGCAGGCCTCGACCGGTATCCCTTTGCCGTGACGCATGATATTCAGTCAATCTATGTGCAGCACCCCATACACCAGCCTGTGTGGAAGCAACATTTTTCGCCAACGCCACAGCGTCGCGAATACCCACATTAAAGCCCTGTCCAGCCACGGGGTGCATGGTTTGTGCCGCATTGCCTATCACCACACAATGCGCCGCAAAGGTCTGGTCCAACTTACTGAGTTTAAGCGGGAACTTGAATCGTTTGCCGATATGCAAGAATTTGCCCACGCGATCGCCAAATGCTGCGTGCAAAGCCTCTAGAAAAACGGCATCATCTAGCGCGGCGATTTCATCTATATACGTTTGTTCACCCGTCCATACCAGCGAGAATTGTTTCCCGTTCGGTAACAATGCCATCGGACCCCGCGGCGTGAAACGCTCATAGGCAATATTGTGATGTGGTTGCTCAGTTTGCACCAGGCCAACCAGTGCATCATGCCCGTAATGCTTGGTTTCCCGCACCAGGCCGGGGATCGCATCCAGGCTACGTCCGCCATCGGCAATCACCGCCAGGGGCGTCGATAATTGTTGTAAGGAGCCATCGGCACGCAAATATTGAATGTCGGCTGCTGTGGCATGCACATCCAATCCTGTCACCGGCGCCTGGTATTGAATATTGATCCCCATAGGCGACCGTTCTATGCGGGCATCCAGCGCTTGCATTAACGCGCCGTAAGACACCACATAGCCCAAGGCAGGCAATGCGTGTTCATGCGCTTTGAGCACGGTGCGGCCAAAGCCTTTCTGCTGCGAGACATGAATTGTTTCGATGGCTGTGACTGCCATTTCAAGCAGTGGCCAAACACCCAGTTGCTCCAGCACCTGGCGCGTACCGTAAGAGAGCGCCAACGCTCTGCCATCACCATACATCGCACCAGGTGCCTGTGCTTCAATTACGGTCACAGGTACACTGGACTGTTGCAACGATAGCGCGAGCACCAGCCCCACAGGGCCGCCGCCTATCACGACAGGATGACTGAGGGTTTGCATGACGCTTGTTGCCTTTTGATCCATCTGTAAAAAATCAACTTTTATTGTTGCCGCATGAATGCCTCAATCTCAGCCACCGTTTTTATGGCGGCAGAAGTGATCACTTCATGCCCAGTAGCTGTCACCAGCACATCATCTTCAATACGGATACCAATGTTCCAGAAATGCTCAGGCACATTCTCTGCGGGCCGCACATAGCACCCAGGCTCTACCGTCAACATATTGCCAGGCTGCAACATGATCCAATCACCAGCAGGAGTTTTGTATTCGCCAGCATCATGTACATCCAGCCCTAGCCAGTGCCCGGTGCGATGCATATAAAACTGACGGTAGCTGCCGCTTTCAAGCACGGCCTCCCGGCTGCCTTGGCATAAGCCATAATGAATAAATCCATCAACCAGGACATCCAGCGCCGCTTCATGCGGCGCATTCCAGTGATGCTGTGGACTGACACTGGCAATCGCAGCAGCCTGGGCTGCGAGCACGAGTTCATATAAATCCTTTTGCGGACCACTGAAGCGGCCACTGACAGGAAAACTACGGGTAATGTCGGAAGCATAGCCATCCAGCTCACAACCAGCATCAATCAGTAACAGATCACCTGCTTTCAGCTCAGCATTATTCGCGTTGTAATGCAAAGTACAAGCATTAGCCCCGCCTGCCACAATACTCGTATAAGCCGGTGCCTGTGCACCCTGCCGGTAGAATTCGTGCAAAAATTCGGCTTCGATTTCATATTCCCACTTACCCGGCTGGACTACCCGCATGGCGCGGTTATGGGCACTGGCGGCAATACTGGCTGAACGACGCATGAGGTCGACTTCATAAGGAGATTTAAGCAGACGCATGGCATCCAGTGCTTGACGCACATCAACCAGTTTACCTGGCGCCTGCACGCCAGTGCGGGCTTGCGCCTTAACGGCATTCAACCAGCCACTGATTTTGGCATCCCAACCAGCGTCTGCACCCAGGCTAAAAAACAGTTCGGGCTGGTTTGCCATCAGCTTGGGCAATTCTTCATTCAGTTGCGTGATGGAAAAAGCTTCATCAAAACCAAATTCTTTTTTTGCCGCCTCTGGACCATAACGAAAACCATCCCAGATTTCACGTTCGATGTCTTTGTCGCGGCAAAACAGGATACTTCTTGGTTGCGCACCTGCAATCAGAACCAGCACGGCTTCCGGCTCTTTAAACCCGGTCAGGTAGTAAAAGTAGCTGTCAAAACGGTAGGGATAATGACTGTCGCGGTTACGCGTCACTTCTGGCGCAGTAGGAATCACGGCAATCCCGGCCTGCATGCTGTCCATCAGTTGCTGGCGGCGACGTGAAAATTCTTGCATGGAGGTACTCAAAGCAAATCCTTGGCAATCAATCTGGTAAAGCGGTTGGGCATTGTAGCGTATTTGGTGTGCAATTGCTGGAATGGTTCCGCCCTGCAACGCCCGTCAGAACCCCATCATTTCATATAACTCTGACTGCCTGACATTCCTCTCGGCATCCTGGATGGTGCCATCATTTTGCCACTGTTTGAGCAGCTTATCGAGCACGGGCCGTACCTGGTGAGCACGCATGCCCGGCTTGACAGCTGGCGCATAAAGCATTTTCAGCAGCAATGCATCCAGGCCAGTCAGCAATGACTCTGGCGTTTTGTCATTAAAAATGGAGGGGAAGACTTTTTCTGAGTCGTTTGGCAAACCCATGGCCTGCGTGGTTTCCTCCACAATGCAAGACAGGAGTTGGCGATGCTCTTGCGCCAGATCAACAGGGATCACAACCCAGGCTTTTTTAATCGCTTTTTTGTCATCAAGATCCAAGCCAAACACACAGGCGGCGTCAGCAGGTGGCTTGATCAATAAATTGCCGCTGACCAATGCGATGTCATTACGCCAAAGTTGTAAATGGGAGAACACCACCATAAAATTGGCCTCTTGACGAGACGTGGCAAAAACAATGGGATGACCCGTGATTCTGGACAAATGCTGCATATGATATTTTGTCAGCAGGGCGTGCTGATCAGCCTGGGCTTGGTCTGCATGATGCTCTAACCAGACCCTGATGGGTTGCTGCCATTTACGTACCGGCTGTTCACCGCCAGTATACTCATTGTGTAAAGCCACTTCGAAGAATGCTTGCTGCAGATAAGCGGAAGATTGCCAGGCATCCTCCGCCCTCACGGCAGGCATTGCCAGCAGGCCTAAAAACAACCACCAGCAACGACTAATCATGCGGCTTCCCGGCCTCGGCGCGCAAGGGTGTTAACAGTGCCGATAAACCATTGTGGTCAATTTCACGCATCAAATGAAGCAACCGCCCCAACTCCCCAGGCGGGAAGCCCTCGCGTGCAAACCAGTGCAAATAATGCCCAGGCAAATCGGCAATCAGCCTGCCCTGATATTTTCCATAGGGCATTTTCAAGGTGACCAGCTGGATCAAGTCTTCTTGTTTCATAGCGCTATTATTGCAGTATCAGCAGAATTTTTAAGCAAATCATCAGGTGTTGAAATTATTTTCACCCTCACCCTCAAAAAATCTGGTTTTTATCCGTTATTTCCTTTGAGTCTGTCTCAAGTACTGAGAATAACAACATTTATTGCGAATTGAACATCGTCAGAGTCCAAGATGCTATACGAAATCAGTAAAGAAAAAAGTGCAGAATATCTGCGACAAGCCATCCACCATATGTCTAGGCAGGATACAGCTTTCCATCCGGTCAGCTACGCTGTCTGGTATGAGTATTCGTCCGGCGAACATGCGCGCCTGATTGAAGAGGTGAATAGCCTGATCGAAAAAGAAAAAAAACTCAACGAAAAAAGTACCTCCCATCTTTATAACAAGCATATCGCCAGTATGGATGCCGATAGCGCTCAAGTTCTGGTTGATCGCTTTAATCAGGTGGTCACTGACATCACCTCATCCACCCAGAAAGCAGACAAGGATACGACAGTATTTAGAAAAGCGCTGGAGGCTTGGTCTGGCGAAATCCATCACCTGGATGCGGAGCTTGGTGTCAAGTTTGCTCCCTTGTTATCTGATACCTTGCAAATGCAAACGTCCATGCACATTCTGCAAACGCAGTTAGAATCCAGCCTGAAAGAGATTTCGGACTTAAAAAGCGAGATCATGAAGGCCAAACAAGAGGCAATTTCTGATGGTCTGACTGGCCTCATGAACCGCAAGGGATTTGATAGTGCCTTGCATCAATGCCTGGACACAGTCGCGACCGATGATACTTGCCTAATGATTGCCGATATCGACTTTTTCAAACGCGTCAATGACAGTTACGGTCATTTGTTTGGAGATAAGGTGATTCAGGCCGTGGCGAGGATTTTAAAAACGGTTTCCGGAGACCTCTATACTGCGGCACGTTACGGCGGCGAAGAGTTTGTGCTTTTGTTACCACATACCAGTCTGGAAATGGCCAACGAGATTGCGGAAACCATACGCCGCCAGGTCGCGGCGATCACGATTAAAAACAATGTGACGCAACGCCTGATTTCCAACATCACGGTTTCGCTTGGAGTGACAGCCTACCAGCCGGGTGAATCTGCAGACAGCTTTATCGCGCGCGCAGACCAGGCGCTTTACACCTCAAAAGCGCATGGCCGTAACCAGGTGACCATGCTGACCGAGGACCTGGCAACCGCCTGACCTGGCTTGCGCCAGTCTTAGTTATGGCGCAAAAGTTTGCCTAAATGACACCCTAAAGCAAATCGCGTTTTTGCTCGGGAATATCCTCATAGGGATACTGTGAATGACCAAAACGCATGACCAATACCGAAATTGCCAATATGAGGATGGCCGCAGATACCGCCAGCATATGGGTTTCGGTCATTTCTTTCATGTCCAGCAATAAGTAACGCGCCAGCGCCACCATCGCGATATAAATCGGGTAGCGCATGGGCAATTTACCGGTGCCGAAGTAACTGTTGATCATGGAAAAAACTTCCAGATACAAAAACAGCTGCAATAGATCGCCCAGCCCGACCATGCCAGCATGCCACATACGCGCCAACTCATGTGCCAGCGAGAAGAAAGTGGCGATGGTCACCAGGCCCAGCCCTAACCGCTCTATCCACATCAACGCCTGGTGCGCCATTTTATCGGTGTGGTGTTCATAAGGTGGCCTCATCATTCCCCCTGATTGTTATTGAGCCAATGATCCAGTTGTTCCAAACGTTCTGGTGTGCCAATATCATGCCACAAACCATGGTGATGTTGTCCAGTCACCCGTTGTTGTTGCATGGCTGCTTTTAATAATGGTGCCAGTTTGGCTGCCTGGCCGCGTTTCACAGGCTCAAACAGCGACGGATGGTAGACGCCCACGCCTGAAAAGGTCAGTCTATCGCCAGCCGATTCGAACACCAGGCCATCTTTCAGGCCGAAATCCCCAGCCGCATGCTGCGGTGGGTTATCCACCATGACCAGATGCGCTAATTTGCCGGCCGGCAGCGCCAGGCTGGCGTAATCAATATCGGTAAACACATCACCGTTCACGACCAGAAAAGGCTGGTCACCTAGCAATGGCAAGGCGTTTGCGATGCCACCCGCGGTCTCCAGCGCGACTTGTTCGGCACTGTAGCGGATATGTATTCCCCACTGTTCACCGTGACCCAGAGCAGTTTCAATCTGCTGCCCTAAATGCGCATGGTTAATCACCAACTCGGTGAATCCAGCGCGCGCCAGGCGCTCAATATGCCAGACGATCAGAGGTTTACCACCCACCTGCAATAAAGGTTTTGGCGTATGGTCGGTCAAAGGCCGCATGCGCTCGCCCCGTCCTGCCGCCAGGATCATTGCGCGCACGACTTACGCTCCGTTTTCCAGCGTTAGCAGCAATTTAAAGAATGGTCGCAACTCTACATAGCGCTCACATGCTGCCTGCAAATACTGCATGACGAGCGGCATATCCTTCAGGTAGCCGTCCTTGCCATCGCGATGATATAAACGGGCAAAAATACCCAGCACTTTGATGTGACGCTGTACGCCCATCCATTCAAAATCTTTATAAAATTCACCAAAATCTTCATTCACAGGCAAACCGGCTTTTTTTGCTGATTGCCAGTAACGCACCACCCAGTCCATCAAGTCTTCTTCATCCCAACGGATATAGGCATCCTTAAATAAGGACACCAGGTCATAGGTGATCGCACCAATCACGGCATCTTGGAAATCCAGGATGCCGGGGTTGTTTTCCGACGTGACCATGAGGTTGCGCGAGTGATAATCGCGGTGCACAGTGACTTGCGGTTGATGCAAGATATTATCTAGCAGCAAAGCAAACGTTTTATCCATCACCGCCTGTTGCTCAGCCGTTAACGTTTTACCCAAATGTTTTGCTATATACCACTCAGGGAATAACTGCAGCTCACGCATTAGTAACGCACTATCGTAAGGAGGCAATTCACTTGGCTGCGTGGCCAGTTGCATCTTGATCAGTGCCTGGCAAGCATCGCCATACAAGGCCTTGGCATTCTCTCGCTTCAATTGTGACAAATAAGTATCGTTACCCAGATCACTCAGTAACAAGAAACCTTGTGTCATATCTTGCGCCACAATCTTCGGTACATTGAGACCAGCAGCCAGCAATTGTTCAGCCACACGCACAAAAGGTCTGCAGTCCTCCTGGGGGGGTGGCGCATCCATGGCAATCAGGGTTCCGGTGGGCAAATGCACGCGAAAATAACGCCTGAAACTGGCATCTGCCGAAGCAGTACTCAGTGTAAAGGGCTGGTCCACGACCTGTGCCAGCCATTGTTGAAGTTGCTGTGTTCTATCCACAAACGTTCCCAAATGATGAATCAGCCCGTGCTCTCGGGCAATGCTGTTAAAATGCGGCTGTTATTTTAAGTGAAAAATGACTTTTTAAGCGTTTTCATGAATAATATAGCGCAATTGAATGGGGCATCCGGCCGCACGGCCCGACATGCGTGCACATAACACTCTGCGATGAGCAGGCCTGACCGAAACGATCACTCTTTGAATAATTTGCAAGCTTACTCATCTATCTCTCAGGAACGTGGCATCCGTCTGATTTTTGCGCTGATCGCAATCAGTACGCTTTCGTCAGGCTCTGCACGTGCGGATGATGAAGCTGGTCAAGCGCCCATCATGGTCGCTGAAAATGCCACCTTGCCTGGTGCTATTGAAATTGAGGGTGATAGCTTGCAATTGCGCATGGACAGGCAAATGCGCGCCGTTGGTAACGCAGTGATTCGTAAAGACGGTCAGCAAGTCACTGGGGATGAAATTCGTTATGACATGCAGAACGATGAGCTACAGGTAGATGGCAACGCCACGATCACAGCCGGGGAAACCAAAATCACCGGTCCCTTGTTGCGTATGCGCATGAGTGAAAGCATAGGTGAAATGCGCGATGTTTCGATTGAATTCAAAAGCAGTCCGCCACCACCCAGCAACCAGGATAGCAGCGCACTATTGAATGATGACGCCATCCTGATCAGCGACCCCAAACGATATCTGGAGGATAATCAGTCTTACAGCGCTCAGCAGAAAACGAGTGCCTTTGACAACATCCGCGCCACAGCCAAACAAGTACTGTTTGAAGGGCAGAACGTCAAACGCCTGAAAAAAGCCAGCTATACCTCCTGCGCTGCCGATGTGGACGACTGGTACATCAAGACCAACAGCCTCGAACTCAATGACTACACGCGTACCGGCGAAGCCACCAATGCCTATGTGGAGTTCAAGGGCGTCCCCATTTTGTACACACCCTGGATGAGTTTTTCTTATAACAACCAGCGTAAAAGCGGTTTTCTGGCGCCATTGTGGGGATCAACTTCCAGAAGTGGTTTTGAACTGCTGACGCCTTACTATATCAATATCCGGCCAGACATGGACGCGACGATTGCTACCCGCTTCCTGAGCAAGCGTGGCGTGCAAGTGCAAGGTGAATTCCGCTACTTGGATGAGAACTACTCCGGGATCAACAATATTGAATACCTGGATAATGACAGTATGACGAACCAAACCCGTTATTACGTCAAGCTATCACATCGGCAAAATTTCAGTGATCACTGGTCGGGTGGCTACAACCTTGAAAAAGTGTCAGATGACACCTACTTCTCTGAAATGGCAACACGAATTCAGGTCACTTCTCGTGTTAATTTGCCACAAACTGTGTTTGCAAACTACAACAGCGAGCATCTTACTTTCAATAGCACGATACAACGTTATCAAAACCTGGACAATATTTCCTTTGTTTATCAAAGACTTCCTCAACTGACATTGACATACAACGATGAGTGGAAAGGGTTTAAAACCCAGACTGGCGCGCAATATGTCAACTTTCAGCCTATGGACGAAATGTTAAACGCTGCTGGGGGAAGTCGCCTGAGTGTGTATCCTTCGGTCTCTTATCCGATGAAAAATTCATATGGATATGTCACACCTAAAGTTGGCGTGCAGAGTACTCAATACAGTCTGAACAATAATATCCCTCTGGGATACTCCCAGGAGTTCAATCAGATAAACCGCACGCTTCCTATCGTGAGTGTGGATTCAGGTGTTTACTTTGACCGGGACGCCAATCTGTTTGATAAAAACTATACCCTGACCATGGAGCCAAGGGCTTACTACGTTTATATTCCTTACAAAGATCAAAGCAGAATCCCTATTTTTGATACTTCACTCAATACGCTGAACCAAAACTCGATTTTCTATGAAAACCAGTTCAGTGGCGATGACCGTATCAACAATGCCAATCAGATGACAATGGCGCTAACCAGTCGTCTGATTGATAGTGAAACCGGAATCGAGCGTTTAGCCGCAACCATTGGTCAGCGCTTTTACTTTGAAGATCAGAGAGTGACACTGCCGAACGGGTCAGTGAACACCCGAAAATCTTCTGATCTGCTTGCAGGATTTACTGCACGCTTATCCAGTCGCCTCAATTTGGATACATTTTGGCAGTATGACCCCGAACGCAGCAATACAGAACGTAATAACTTTCTGTTACGTTATAACCCGGAGCCAGGCAAATCATTTACTTTTGGCTATCGCTACACCGCAAATACGCTTGAACAGCTAGATACTTCAGCCCAATGGCCGTTAGGATCAGGATGGTATGGTATTGGCCGCCTGAACTACTCGATCCGAGATTCCAATGCCGTCCAGTTCCTGGGTGGTCTTGAATATGATGCTGGCTGCTGGCAGGCCCGCGCTGTCATGCAACGTGTACAGACAGCCACTGCGAATGCCAACACCGCCATGTTCTTCCAACTCGAACTGGGCGGTTTAACTTCTATTGGTGCCAACCCCCTCAATGTCATCAAGCGCAATATCCCAAGTTATATGCGCACTTATGACTTACCATCAATTTACAGAGACCAGAACTCGCAATGATGAAAAAATTATTTACCCTCCTGCTATCGACCATTGTGTTTGCGTTGAGTGCAACATCTACCGTGTTATTGGCCGCAGAGAAAGCGCCTATTGAGAAAATGGACCGTATTATTGCGGTCGTTGACCAATCCGTCATTACGGAAAGGGAACTGCTGGGCCGTATGGAATCGGTAAAAGCACAAATGATCAAGAAAGGTGTGGAGGTACCACCGGACGATATCTTGCAGAAGCAGATTCTGGAGCGCCTGATTGTGGATAGCCTGCAGCTGCAACTGGCAGCACAAACCGGTATCAAGGTAGATGACGCACAACTGGACAAAACCATAGAACGGATTGCCGAACAAAACAATATGACCATGCCAGCCTTTAAAAAAGCGCTGGAAGAGGATGGCATGAAGTTTTACAAATTCCGTGAAGATATCCGCAATGATATTATCCTGGCCCGCCTGCGGGAGCGCGACGTGGACAACAAGGTCAATATTTCTGAGGCCGAAATTGACAACTATCTGAGCACCCAGGAAAAAGAAGGCGACCTGGATGAGTTCAATATCTCGCAAATATTGATCCGCTTGCCTGAAGACAGTTCACCGGAAGATATCCAGAAAGCCAGGACACGCACTGAACAGGTGATTAAGGCTTTGTCTGAAGGCATGAGTTTTGAAAAAGCATCAGCCAACTTTTCAGATGCGCCCAATGCACTGGATGGCGGCGCACTGGGCTGGCGTAGCGGCCAGCAAATGCCTCCAGAATTTCTTGAGCTGATCAAAACGCTGCAAGTCGGTGGCGTCTCACGCCCGTTCCGTAGCGGTAATGGGGTGCATATTCTCAAACTGAATGAGAGACGCGCCGGCACCAGCACCCTGATTGTCGAGCAAACCCATGTACGTCATATCCTGCTCAAGCCCAATGAAGTGCTGTCCGACAAAGAGGCCAAGCAGAAAATTGAAGGCATCAAGGAGCGTATAGACCACGGCACACCGTTCCAGGATATGGCACGCCAATATTCTGATGACGGCAGCGCTTCTAATGGCGGCGATTTAGGCTGGATCAGCCCGGGTGACACGGTGCCAGTATTCGAGAAAACCATGGCTGAGTTAGCAGTTAATGAAGTCAGCGCACCTATCCGCAGTCAATTCGGCTGGCATGTGCTCCAGGTACTGGAGCGCCGTAAACAGGACATGTCCAAAGAGTCCAAGCGCCTGAAGGCTCGCCAGGAAATCCGTGCGCGCAAGGCTGAAGAAGCCTATAACGAGTGGATACATGAACTACGTGACAAAGCCTTTGTCGAGCTGCGGTTAGAAGACAAATTCTAACCAATGAACCACTTACCGCGCATTGCGATTACTGCTGGCGAACCCGCCGGTGTTGGCTTGGATATTTGCGTTAAACTCGCCCACACGGCAATGCCTGCGGCCCTGGTGGTCCTGGCAGATTCACAAGCTTTGCAGGCCCGGGCTTCGCAGTTGGGCTTACCTGTAAGAATAACGCCTTACACAGAAAACTTCATACCGCATGCCGGTGACGGTAATTTAACAGTGTTACCAGTGGCCACAGCCGTCCCCGTGGTCGCAGGTGAGCTCAATCAAAATAACAGTATTGCCGTATTAAACATGCTGGATCGCGCGTTATCAGGCTGCCAGTCTGGCGAGTTTGATGCCATGGTCACGGCCCCCGTGCATAAAGGCATTATCAACGATGCCGGGATCGCATTTACCGGCCACACAGAATACCTGGCAGAAAAAACCCATACCGAACAAGTGGTAATGATGCTGGTTGGCGGAGGTATGCGGGTGGCGCTCGCAACCACGCATTTACCACTGACACAGGTAAGCCAGGCCATTACCGCCAGCTCGCTCACCACCACCATACGTATCCTGCATCACGACCTGGTGCACAAATTCGGTATCGCCCAACCTCGTATCTATGTAGCAGGACTCAACCCACATGCCGGGGAAAACGGCTATCTGGGCACAGAAGAAATTGAAACGATTAACCCGGTGCTAGACCAGCTGCGTGCAGAAGGGATGCAACTGATCGGTGCCCTGCCTGCAGACACCATGTTTTCGCAAAAAAACCTGGCGCAAGCCGATGCCTTCCTGGCCATGTACCATGACCAGGGCTTGAGCGTCCTCAAACATGCCAGCTTTGGCGAAGGCGTCAATGTCACGCTAGGACTACCGATTATCCGTACATCCGTCGATCACGGCACCGCCCTGGATATTGCCGGTAGCGGCAAAGCGGACATTGGCAGCATGCTCAGCGCCATCCAGCTTGCCATCGATTTGTCAGAGTCACGCCACCCAAAGAATTCATGAAACATATCGCCAAGAAAAAGTTTGGTCAGAACTTCCTCATTGACCAGGGTATTATCCAAAGCCTGATTAATGCCATCCACCCGCAAGCAGATGACGTGATGGTGGAAATCGGGCCAGGCCTCGGTGCGATGACTCAGCCCTTGATTAAACATCTGGATCATCTGCATGTCGTTGAAATTGACCGTGACATTATCCAGTGGATGCAAGGATTTTACCCGGCCAAGAAAATCACCATTCACAATTCGGATGTATTGAAGTTTGACTTCGCTATCCTTGGGGATCGCATACGCGTCGTTGGCAACTTGCCGTATAACATTTCCAGTCCCATCCTGTTCAAACTGCTGGAAAACACGGCACAGATCATAGACATGCACTTTATGCTGCAAAAAGAAGTGGTGGAGCGCATGGTGGCAGAACCGTCGAGCCCGGAATATGGGCGTTTGTCCGTCATGCTGCAATACCGCCTGCAAATGGAATATCTGGTCACCGTACCTCCCGAAGCCTTTGATCCGGCGCCCAAGGTCGAGTCAGCCTTTGTACGCTGCGTGCCTTATGCCAAGTTGCCCTACCCGGCCACAGATGAAGCCCTGTTTGCTAAAGTAGTCACGGCTGCATTTGGCCAACGGCGTAAAACCTTGCGCAATACGCTAAAAGGGCTGCTTGATGACGCTGGCTTTGCCGCCTTGAATATAGACTCACAGTTACGCGCCGAGAATCTTGGCGTAGCTCAATTTGTCGCCATCAGCAACTACCTGACAGAAAACGCCTAATCCTCGCAAGCCTGCTTTACCTGATTTAAAGCTTAGCCTGATATAATCCTGTTTTTCTATTCAACACCCATTTTTGGAGCATGTTATGCGTTTGATTCTGCTGGGCGCCCCTGGTGCCGGTAAAGGCACACAAGCCACCTTTATCAAAGAAAAATTCAATATTCCGCAAATTTCCACTGGTGATATGTTGCGCGCAGCAGTCAAGGCAGGCACTCAATTAGGTCTGGAAGCCAAAAAATTTATGGATGCCGGCGGCCTGGTGCCCGATGAAGTCATTATCGGCCTGGTGAAAGAGCGCATCAAGGATGCAGACTGCGCCAATGGTTTTCTGTTTGACGGCTTTCCACGTACCATTCCGCAAGCAGAAGCCATGAAAAATGCTGGTGTCGCCATTGATTATGTCGTGGAAATCGACGTCCCGGATGCTGCCATCGTTGAGCGCATGAGCGGCCGCCGCAGCCACCCGGCTTCAGGCCGCACCTACCATGTCAAATTCAACCCACCTAAAGTGGCTGGCAAGGATGATGTCACTGGTGAAGACCTGGTGCAACGCGACGACGATAAGGAAGAAGTCGTGTTGAAACGTTTGCAGGTTTACCACGACCAGACAGAGCAATTGATTGGTTACTACTCAGACTGGGCCAAGTCAGGCGTCAGCGGTGCGCCGCAATATGTCAAGGTCAATGGCCTGGGCGAACTGAATACGATTAAAGAAGAAATTTTTGCGGCGTTGAAATAACAGCGCGTATCGCATTAAACAAAAAGCCCGCAATTGCGGGCTTTTTTATTCGCGGGGATAACGGTACTAGAAATCGTAACGTATGCCGCCAAATACCTGACGCTGGCGGCCTGCCACCATGCCATCCACACGGCTGGCTAGGTATTCCTTATCGGCCAGATTATAGGCACTCAGGAAATATGACAGGTGACTACCCACAGGCCTGTAATTCATAGTCGCATTGAGCAAAGTGTAAGCAGGAATACGTCCCGTGCGTCCAGACAATATGTCTTCTTCCGAACGGCCTTCGCGATAGGACAAATCTTCTTGCTGCTCACTCACATAATCAATACCTATGCGAGCATCAAATCCAACCGGATGTTCATAACCAAAACTGAGAGATGCCAGATGCTTGGGGGCATAAGGCAATCGGTCACCATTGAATACATCCGCCGCTGCATTGGTTTTCTTGAACTTGGCAGTGAACAAATTGGTATAAGAACCTGCTACGTAGAAATTATGCACTGTATCGTATATGTGCCCTAAATTGATACGGCCACCCACCTCTACTCCACTTTGTTGTGACCTGCCGCCATTGATAAACGAACCGGAAGTTGGACCTGCCACCACAATATCGTCAAATACGGTATGAAACAATGTGGTCTCAAAGGTGACTCCTTTGATGTAATTCGAACGCATTCCCAGTTCCCAATTAGTACTTTCTTCAGGTTTGGTATTCACTACAGTGGCTGTGTTGGCACCGCCGGGAGCGAAAATATCACGGTCCGGACGTGGTGGAGCAAATCCCTTGTGCACACCAGCAAACAGCGTAGTTTTTTCAACACCGTTCCAGGTAATCCCCAATCCTGGCAACACCTTACTTTGATGATTGGTGTCTTTTGATTCCGGATTATTCTGCACAGCACCTTCAGCACGCAGGATATCGGTTCTGATACGCAAATCTTCAATACGTAAACCAGGAGTGAATGTCCAATCCCCTACATAGAACGTGTTTTGTGCGTAGTAAGACTTGGCTTCCACATCGCTGTGAATTTGTTCGCGATGATCACCAAAAGATTCAGCATATCCTTGATTCTGGATGCGGGGGTCAGCACCACGGAACTGGTTACGCTTGATATCCTCACGATGATAACGGAAACCAATCACGGCATTGCTTTCAACACCGAACAAGCTATGTTGCACATCCAGGCGGGGTTCTATGCCCCAGTATTCAAATTCTCGAGGACGCCAGCGGCCTCCACACAATTCGGCATTTGCCTCGGTTGCCACACCCAGGCCTGTACACCTGTCCATCACCGAGCGGCCACCTAAACCACCCGGATCATTGATCTGGCGAAAGGATGCCCGCTCGGATTTTGCATAATAAGCTTGTGTACTGAGCTTGACTTGGTCATTGACCTGAAACAGATGCTGCAATTGAAAAGTAGTGCGCTCATGCTCAAACACATCATTCTTGCCAGTAGGTGCCTGATACTTATCCTCGTTATATTCCACTAGGCCCAAACCAGTTTCTGAGACATGCGAATCCTCGCGGAAATAACTAGCCTTGGCAATCAAGGTATGCCGGTCAGAGAGGTTCAACTGACCTTTGGCGGTGTATGCCTGAATCTCAAAGTCGTGATTGTCACGAATACCATCGCCTTTTTTATGCAAGGCATCAATCATCAGGCCACCGCGCTCGTCACCAGCGCCAATCGTGCCATAGAGACTGGTAAAGTCATTATTACCAAGTGTCGCTTGAACATTGCCATGTACTTGACCATCCGTTGGTACTGGCCGGGTCACAAAATTGATCATGCCGCCTACCGTTTGCGGGCCGTATAAAATCTGGCCAGATCCTTTAACAACCTCAATACGCTGCACACGCTCAAGTGGTGTGGTGTAATGCGCGGCTGGGTCACCATAGGGTGCCAAAAACAAAGGCATACCATCTTCCATCAACAACGTACGAGCAGTCCGTCTTGGGTTCAGGCCTCGAATACCAATATTTACACCCAAGCCAAATGTATTTTCCCCCACTACGTTCACGCCAGGGACATTGTTTAATGCTTCCTGCACAGAAAACGGCCGACGCTCCTCTAACGCTTTTTCATCAACGAGATAGTACGAACCCGGCACCGATTCCAATCTATCTGGCAAGATGCCTTTCACCATTACCGGCGGTACATCCAGCGTGGCATCCTGCCGCTCTTTTTCCTCGGCAAACACCTCCATGGCTGGATTAAACGCCAATACGGTTGCCATCAGTATGCTTTGTTTTTTCATGCGTACACCCTCTTCTGTCCTTGTTGTTATCAAAAAAACGCACAATCACCAGCAACATTGGTGCCAAAGCTATCGCAGCAATATTTATCTTACTGTTTTAATTAAAACAAATTATATTTATTGATATATTAATCAGCTCTAAAGGCTAGCTGATGGCGGGTTGATATCAACCACATTTATGCCGATTGCAGCATATCAACCACCAATCTTGTGAATCCTTGCTTGAGTGACGGTTAACTCAAAACATGCCCATGCGTTCTCGGGTATAATCAACGCTTCTATTTAGTTACGTTCAAGCCAAGCACATGCAACAGCAGTATCCATTCAAAGAAGTCGAACAACAGGCACAACAACATTGGGAGTCCAATCTCAGCTTTCAGGCCAAGACTGATAGCAACAAGCCCAAATACTATTGCCTGTCCATGTTCCCCTACCCTAGTGGAAAACTGCATATGGGGCATGTACGCAACTACACCATTGGTGACGTGTTAAGCCGCTACCACCACATGAAAGGCTTTAATGTATTGCAGCCCATGGGCTGGGATGCGTTTGGCCTGCCTGCTGAAAATGCGGCCATCCAGAACAGCGTGCCGCCCGCAAAATGGACGTACGACAACATTGCCTATATGCGCAAACAGCTTAAATCGCTGGGATTTGCCATAGACTGGAGCCGTGAACTGGCTACCTGCCAGCCCGATTACTACAAATGGAACCAGTGGCTGTTTTTACGCATGCTGGAAAAAGGCATTGCCTACAAAAAAACCCAGGTCGTGAATTGGGATCCGGTTGACCAGACCGTACTCGCCAACGAGCAGGTGATTGATGGCCGTGGCTGGCGTACGGGCGCCGTGGTCGAAAAACGTGAAATCCCCGGCTACTATCTCAACATCACTGGCTACGCCCAGCAACTGCTGGATGACCTGGACAAACTGCCAGGTTGGCCAGAGCGTGTGAAAACCATGCAGGCCAACTGGATAGGCAAGAGCGTGGGTGTGCGCTTTGCCTTTACGCACGATATCAAAAACAGTGACAACCAGTTAATTGATGACGGCAAATTGTGGGTATTCACCACACGTGCCGACACCATCATGGGTGTCACTTTCTGTGCTGTGGCAGCCGAACATCCACTCGCAACACATGCGGCGCAAAACAACCCGGGGCTGCAAGCGTTTATCGAAAAATGCAAGCAAGGCTCCGTCATGGAAGCCGACATGGCCACCATGGAAAAAGAAGGCATGGACACCGGCCTGACCGTTGCACACCCGATCACAGGTGAGCAAGTGCCTGTCTGGGTAGGCAACTATGTGCTGATGACTTACGGCGAAGGTGCCGTGATGGCCGTGCCTGCGCACGATGAGCGTGACTTTGGCTTTGCCAAGAAATACAACTTGCCAATCAAACAAGTGATTAGCGTGGTTGGCCAGGAGTTTGACCTCGCTGGCTGGCAAGAGTGGTACGGCGACAAAACCAAAGGTGTGTGTATACACTCTGGCAAATACAATGACATGGGCTACACCGATGCCGTGGATGCCGTGGCTGCTGACCTGGCCGAGAAAAATCTGGGCGGTAAGCAAACTAACTGGCGCCTGCGCGACTGGGGGGTCTCCCGTCAGCGTTACTGGGGTTGCCCTATCCCTATCATCCACTGTGACAGCTGTGGTGACGTCCCCGTGCCAGACGACCAGTTACCGGTCAAACTGCCGGAAGACTGTGTGCCGGATGGCTCAGGCAACCCGCTCAACAAGCGCGAAGACTTTTTGAGTTGCACTTGCCCAAAATGCGGCCAACCTGCCAAACGCGAAACTGATACCATGGATACCTTTGTGGATTCCAGCTGGTACTACGCACGTTATGCCTCCGGCTTCAGCGACACTGCCATGGTAGATGCTCAAACTAACCACTGGATGCCGGTAGACCAGTATATTGGCGGTATTGAACACGCCATTTTGCATCTGCTCTACTCCCGCTTCTGGAGCAAGGTCATGCGCGACCTCTGCCTGGTCAATTACGACGAGCCGTTTGCCAACCTGCTGACGCAAGGCATGGTGCTCAACCATATTTTCTCGCGCCGTACCGCCAAAGGCGGCATTGAATACTTTGCCCCAGAAGAAGTGCAACTGGTACAAGACGAAAACGGCAAAATCACGGGTGCCAAACTGGTAGCCGATGGTTCAGCCATTGATTACCAGGGCATAGGCACCATGTCCAAGTCCAAGCGTAACGGCGTAGACCCGCAATCGCTGATCGAGCAATACGGTGCCGATACCGCGCGCTTCTTCATGATGTTTGCTGCGCCGCCAGAGCAAACGCTGGAATGGTCAGACAGTGGTGTGGAAGGCTCTCACCGCTTCCTCAAACGTGTATGGAATTTTGGCTACGCCTTGGCAGACATCCAGCCTGCCGACCTGCCAACCAAGCTGACTGGCGAACTCGCCAATCACAGGCGTGAAATCCACAGCGTGCTCAAACAAGCCAATGTTGACCTGGCAAAACTGCAATTCAATACGGTTGCATCCGCCTGTATGAAAATCCTCAACACGCTGGAAAAAGTGCAGAAAGAAACTGAAAAAGACTGGCAAGCCGTCGCCTTTGAAGGTTACAGCATCCTGCTGCGCGTGCTGTCACCTATCGCGCCACATATCACGCAAGTCATGTGGCAAAGCCTGAAATTGGGCACGGATATCCTCACTGCAAAATGGCCAGAGCCTGCCAACTCCGCACTAGTACAAGATGAGGTCGAATACGTGGTGCAGGTCAACGGCAAACTGCGTGGCAGCATCAGCATTCCCAAGAGCATGGCCAAGGAACAAATTGAAGCCACCGCCGTCAACCAGGACTTTGTACAGAAATTTCTCAATGAAGGCAGTGTGAAAAAAATCATTGTGGTGCCTAACAAGCTGATTAATATTGTGGTGGCTTAACCTAAGGAGCGAACGTTGCTGCTAATACTCAAGCACAAGAGTCTGACTGTCTGGTTGAGCATGCTGGCATTGTCAGTCATGCTCACTGCTTGCGGTTTCCATTTACGCCAACCTTCGCCGATTGCCTTTAAAACCATTCACATTAAAGGCACAACGCAGATCAACAAGGCACTCCAAACTGCACTGACCGAGCAAGGCGTCAAAGTGGTTGCCGATCCTCAAGATGCTGAACTGCAACTGGAGCTGCTCAAGGAAGAAAACGAACAGCGCATCCTGTCTCTGAGCGGTGCCGGTGTGGTGCGGGAATACGAACTGTACTATCGCGTGCAATACCGTACCAAAATGACTGAAGAAGCCGTGTGGACCTTACCACTGATTATGGAAGGCCGTCGTGACTATACCTATAACGACGCAAACTTGCTGGCTAAACAAGCCGAACAAAAGCTGCTGACCGACAGCATGCAAACCGATGTCCTCAATGGCATTCTTCGTCGCCTGTCTGCGCTGAAAAAAGCGCCACAATAAACATGCGCATCCAGGTAGCGCAACTGGCTCAACACCTGCCGCCGAGACAACACTTGTTTGTGCTGGCGGGTGACGAGCCGCTCTCCATCACCGAAGCCCTAGACCAGATCCGTGCCGCGGCCCGCCAGCAGGGTGCGCAAGAACGCGCCAGCTTTACGGTAGAACGCTACTTTAATTGGGGACAAGTCAGCCAGTTCCTGCAAAGCTTTTCGCTGTTTGCCGAGCAACGTATCCTCGAAATCAACATCCCCACCGGCAAACCCGGCGTAGAAGGCGCCCAGGCCCTGCGACAACTGGCCGAGCTGCCCGCAGCCGATACTACCATTATCATCACCCTGCCCGCGCCAGACCGCGACATGACCAGCAGCGCCTGGTATGAAGCGCTGTCACAGCATGGCGTATTACTGGTACTTAACCAGGTGCCACTGGCGCAATTGCCGGAGTGGATTGCGCAACGCCTGGCCATGCAGCAACAAACAGCCGATGAAGCCTCGCGCCGTTTTATTGCAGAACAGGTAGAAGGCAATCTGCTCGCCGCGCACCAGGAAATCCAGAAGCTGGGCCTGCTCTATCCACCCGGCCCCTTGTCTGAAGACGCCATCAGGCTATGCGTGCTCAATGTGGCGCGCTTTGATGTCTCACAATTGGGCGAAGCCATGCTGCAAGGCGACCAGAGCCGTGTCATGCGCATCATTGAAGGCCTGCGTGAAGAAGGCGAAACAGCCGTCGCCGTCATGAACCCGCTGGTCTGGTTATTTCGCCCGCTCTTGCAGGTACGCCTTGCCATGCAAAATGGCCTGGCCGCGCAAGCTGCCATGAGCCAGGCCCGGTTATTTGGGGATCGCCAGATACTGGTGAAACGCGCATTGGAATTTTTACCGCAAAAACATATCGAAGCTGCTTTGCAAAAATTGTCTGACATAGACCGCATGGCAAAAGGCGTAGGGGATGGCGATGCCTGGCTAGAGCTGTCACGGTTATGCAGCGGTATTGCACGTATGGCAGCCAATAAATCTGCCCGGGCAGCGGCAACAAGGTCTCGTTAAGGTTTTAAGATAGAATAATGGTTATGGACATTCAACACTACATGAAACAACTGGGTGAGCAGGCGCGTGCCGCTTCCCGTTTGATGGCAAAAGCCGACACCAACACCAAGAACCAGGCCTTGCGCAATATTGCCGCGCTGATCCGCCAGCACGAAAAAGCGTTGCTCGCGGCCAACCAGCAAGACATGGACGCCGCCAAAGCCAATGGCATGGAACCTGCCATGCTAGACCGCCTGGCCTTGAGCGAAAAATCTGTCGCTACCATGGCAGAAGGCCTGGAGCAAATCGCCAGCCTGCCAGACCCTATCGGCGAAATGAGCAATTTCAAATACCGCCCTTCCGGTATCCAGATCGGCCAGATGCGCGTGCCACTGGGCGTGATCGGCATTATTTACGAAGCCCGTCCTAACGTGACGGTAGATGCCGCCGGCCTGTGCATCAAATCCGGCAACGCCTGTATTTTGCGTGGCGGCTCAGAAGCCATCCACTGCAACCAGGCGCTGGCCAAACTCGTGCACCAGGGCTTGCAACAGGCTGGTTTGCCACAAGCCGCCGTGCTGGTGGTCGAGACTACCGACCGCTCCGCCGTGGGCGAACTCATCACCATGAAACAATATGTGGATGTGATCGTGCCACGCGGTGGCAAAGGCCTGATCGAGCGCATCAGCAACGACGCCCGTATTCCAGTCATCAAGCACCTGGACGGCAACTGCCATGTGTATGTCGATGACGAAGCAGACCTGGAAAAAGCCGTGCGCATTCTTGAGAATGCCAAAACCCAGCGCCTGGGCACCTGCAACACTGCAGAATCACTGCTGGTGGCCCGCAGCATTGCCAAAACCGCCCTGCCTAAACTGGCCGACATGCTGCTGAGCAAAGGCGTGGAAATCCGCGGCTGTGATGAAACCCGCGCCATCGTGCCACAAGCCAAAGCGGCGACCGAAGAAGACTATTACACCGAATACCTGGATTCGATTATCTCGTGCAAGGTGGTCAGCGGCGTGGATGAAGCAATTGAGCACATCAACAAGTATTCCAGCCAGCACACCGAAGCCATCGTCACCGAAAACTATACCAAGGCACGCCAGTTCCTGCGCGAAGTGGATTCCAGCAGCGTCATGGTCAACGCCTCCACACGTTTTGCCGATGGCTTTGAATACGGCTTTGGTGCAGAAATCGGTATTTCTACCGACAAACTGCATGCACGTGGCCCGGTAGGCCTGGAAGGGCTGACGTCACTGAAATATGTCGTTCTAGGTGACGGCCACGTTCGAGCATAAATTGCATGAATTGGGCACATCACGTTGTTGCGCGGTGCTCGAAATCCTCATGTACTACCATGTACATTGGTTACGGCCGCTGTGCTTAACATCGCTACGCGAGTTAGCCTACACCGCAACACTGTGTTAGTTGTCCGGTTTCTGCGCTCCGTGCGCCTAGTGCTTACGCACAATTGATGCAATTTGATGATTGCTGCGATGCGCCGAAAGAATCATAAGATGGAACTCATAGGGATTTTTGGCGGGACGTTCAACCCCATCCACAACGGGCATTTGGTGCTGGCTCAAACCGTGCTAGACACCCTGCACTGCACGCAAATCCGCGTCATTCCAGCCGCCGTGCCACCACACAAAGAAACACCTGCCGTCACCGCGCAACACCGCGCAGCCATGGTCAAACTGGCGATACAAAGCCAGCCAAAACTTGTGCTCGATACCTGCGAACTGGATCGCCAGGGTCCTTCGTATACCATAGAAACCTTACACCTATTGCGTACCCGTTTTCCTGACCAGGCCTTATGCCTGATGATGGGCCAGGACAGTTACCAGAAGTTGCCAACCTGGCACCGCTGGCTGGAGCTGCTGGACTACTGCCACCTGCTGGTGGTACACCGGGCCGATAAAGAACAATCCTTAACCTTGCATGCAGAGCACAAAGGTAAACTGGTAGATATCGCCACGGCTCCACAAGCATTTTCTGCGCAAGCAAATGGGCTAATCAGCTTTTTAACCCAGGCACCGCCAGATATTTCCTCCACCCGCACCCGTGAGCAACTTCGTCAGGCTGACAATGCCGTGCGTGACCAAATCCCGCCAGCGGTCTGGCAATACATCCAGGAAAATCGGCTGTACAAAACATAAAAGCCACAGTGCGTATACACTGTGGCTTTGGTTAGGGCCTGTTAACGCTATTTCAATTGTCGATGTTGCCTCTGTCATCAGTGCTATCAAGGCGTGA